>Ga0210059_1009768_pt1 | contig 14918 bp, 9 predicted proteins | sample Ectturendosymbi2_FD_188042 | JGI IMG/M metagenome (GOLD analysis project Ga0210059, IMG submission 188042) | Ecteinascidia turbinata endosymbiont from Florida, USA - Sample 2 (SPAdes) (version 2) | ecosystem: Host-associated > Tunicates > Ascidians > Unclassified | place: Key West, Florida...
TAAGAATGTGTCTGTAACCCTATGGTTCTGTCTTCAATGCAGTTGCAAAAAGTGTCTGTAACCCTGTGATTTCGCCGGCTTCAATGTCTTGTACTCCGTTCTGTATTGTCTGTTTTTTCAACCTGCTTTCTGCAGAGTGTGTGTGTTCATACTATGGACTTCGTGTCTGCTATAAACAAACAAATAAATAAATAAAATAAACTGTGAAGCGATCAAAACAGAAAGTTCTGACCGGTGGTAATATTTAGCGAGGCGGCTTGACCTTGCGCTATTGATGTTATGAAGTTCATTGGCTCATTCGCTGCAGCAAAAGTACAGCTTTACGAGTTATAATGAGAAAAATAAAGCACGATGCAAGAAATATTTCTTAGTTGTCAAGATGACAATTCCAATATGAGTCAATAGAAAGTTTCTTAGAATGAAGTCAACGGCAAAACAGGAAAACAATCGAAACTTTAAAAAGAACAGCTTCATCCCCTAGTATGTTCAGACCCTGGCTCCGGGGGTCTGCAACAGTACCTCCCTGATCAGAAGGTAGTTACGAGTGTAGTACCTCCAGAGAGGAGAGGCATTGAGTGATGTGCTAGTGGATATTCAGAGCCGAAACGTTTGCAATAGTATCAAAAGATTCCATTTTCCAGGCCAGGAATAATAGCCATGGATGACCTTTGATAGCGTTCTTTGTATTCTTTTACAGTGAAACTTAGAAAACTGCGTCCAATCACTCTCGTTTCTGGGGAAAACTTCTATTATGATTGCAGGCGATCGTATTTGGTCTACATAGTGTAGGGCAGTCCCTAAAATTCCGATTCATGACTTCTGAGTAGCAGGACCATTTGTTCCTCTATATTTTGAATTTTCTTGCTCGCATGCCTCATCAGATGCACACCTGACGAGTTTCCTTGTTTGTCAGAATCAACACGTTCGAAACGACTTGCATCACTTCCCGTACATAAACTTCCACTTTGACTGAGTGTCTGGTGTAACATGGCCAGGCTAGCTAGTACGTTGTCGCCCTCTTCAGTGTGGTGTGGCATTGAAGGTATACCCTCAGTGGTCAAAATACTTGTGAAACGCACCTTGCTTTTTTATGTTTCGGTCTGTTTATGCCTTAGTTTAGGCCTCTTTTGGCTGCCACGTAATGCTGTACTTTCGGTCTAGGTCTACTGGTCTTTGACTCATAATGTTTAGGTTTGTTACAGACAAAGCATATTCTTAAATAAATAGCCCAAATTCGACTTTAAAAAACACCTGGCTGTCACTGCATATACTTTACACGTGGAAAATGGTTACAGTGAAAAACACTTAATATTTTCAAGCAAGAGTAAATAAATTAAACGGTAACATATTTTCTTCTAGCTCTGACTTCAGGGATAAAACCTTGTATATCAAAGGGTGAAAAATGACAAGAGTGTTTCAAGCTTAATTCTGTTTGTTTTTCTACAGTACAATAGTCATCTGTTGCTTTGCTATAGCCCAGTTAGTGCCTTGTTCATGAGCACCACTGTTGTGTTTTTGCCAAATTACTCATCTGGTAATATCAAAGCCAACAGGATTCAGCCTGTTTCAGCTTGTTTGGCATTTTTCGAAACAGTTTTGTATTTTTTACAAGTGGTTTAGCATTTTTTGTTCACTTGGACCTGGCAACCCTGGTTGGCGTATGCATTTTCTGGAGACAGTGGTTGTTAAGTCAGAGGTGTAGATGTTCAAGAGAAGGGGTGCCAGGACAGATCCCTGAGGGATGTCATTTTTCTTCTTGAGGCATCGTAACATAATCTGTTTGCCGTTAGCAGTGGTAAGGACTAAGGGTGAAGCTGCGATTACCAACCAGCTCTTTGATCAACCACAACATGCGCCTGTCAGGTAGCAATTGCAGTAACTTGCAGGTACAAGCTGCTTTAACAGCAGTGACTGATGTTATAAAAGAGTCTGTTTGGTTCATATTCGTCTGTTGTTTCTTCACAGTAGGTAGTGCGGAATTTTTGCAATTATTGTTTGTGATATTTGTTGTGGACCAATTAGTAGTGTTTAGGTTTGTAAGGGAGGAATGTGAAAACAACTTTGAAAACCACTGGTATTCATCACTTCTGATATTAATTTTGCAACCCCTTTTTGTGATGATGCATCTTGCACAGTGTAAAATACAAAAAATTAAAAAGAAGCGAAGTGATCATCATGAAAGTGGTATTTCATTATCAAAGCAAACAGTTACAACCATAGTTAAGCCATGCTGATTTGAGATATTTACAGCATTGCATGAATGAAAAATTACCCTTACCCTTGCATAGCAAGTATCCAGATGATCTTTCACATAAAAATGTTGGTTAGATTGCTAAATGACTCTTTTATTGTCTGGATTTTAAAGTGGGAAACATACTGTGTGAGCCATGAATAGAGGAGAACTTCATCAAATATTTAATATTGTTTGGGTTTGAAACAATAAGTACTATAGTATGAAATAGCATTGGAAAAGTTGCAGTTTCTTATTCTTGTGCTGAAGGGCTTTTAGGGTTTTTCAAAATTGTTTTATTTGGCAAATATCTGACCTGGGAACTGTGCACAAAGCCTTGTATTCTTCCATTTCTTCTCCACTTGGCATGTTTATTGTATATAAGGTTTTAAGCATAATGCATTGAAAAGCTGCATAGTCTTTTATTCGGTATTTTTGAGAAAAGAAAATTTGGTTTTGTCTGTTTCAGATATATGTGTATGTTTTCATGTTGTAGATATTTTTTGTGGTTTTCAAGCATCCTGGCTGATGAATTAGTCTGCAAAAGACTTATTTAAGCTCAAGATGTCTGCCAGCACTTCTGGGATTGACTGCACTGCCTCACCATCAGGTATTGATGCTGGACATCAATAAATTTTACATACAAATTCAGTTGTAACTTTAATAATCATGTATTATGTTTGTAATGGGCACGATCTTTGTCAGGGTCGGCAACTTCTGGCCAGTGGCATTATACGCCTTACTAATCTGACCTTTGCTAGCATTCCAGTCTAGCTTAATGCTCTTCTAATTGTTTAATTACATCCGACCTAATTGTACTTTTGCCATCGTTCTTCCATCTAATGGAAAGTTGTTCATTTCATGCATTTGTCTTCCTTTTCCAAATTTGGCCAAGCTTCATTTTAACTTGGATACATTACTCCATGTCTTTTGTTCACAATCATCACGAAGCAACAAATGCATGGTCGTCTGTGATTGCACAGAGCTCTTCTGTACATAAATCAATATGCTTGAGTTGCCTGTTGAAGCTTACTGCATAACAACAAATGTTCGTTCAAATAAAAGGGTCGGTTTGTCATTCAAATGGCATGGATCTTATAGCCTAGGGGTTATGCGCTATGGCTGCTATGCCAATGGTTTTCGGTTCAACTCTCACCTTGCCGACTTTTGTTTTTTTTTCTTTACCTTTTTTCAGACTTATGTGTTACCTTTACGGGCTAGTGTTAGGATAAGATTAGGTTTAAGTTTATCTTTTATGCTTAGTTCATTTCTACCAAGCCTACTGCACTCTTGTTGTGCATTACTGTTATGTCACAGGTGGCGTATGAATAAGTTTTCAAATTTCAAGATCCACAGGCGTATCTATAGCCACTGCCTTATTTTAATTGCTTCATATAACAACTGCAACCATGTGGTCTATTGTGGCAGTGTAAGAAAGACTGATAGCTAGTGTTGGTGTAAACTATCAGTTCAACCTTGTGTTAGTCAGACTGCTGTTTGATTTTAACTTTAGGTTATGTATGTTGTTGAATAGATTGCCAATATGATGTTTGCTCTACTTTAGTAAGTAGATTTACCATCTTTGCAAAGTGTGAGTCATGTAAATGTTGAGGATGCATAGCTACATCAAGTCAAGATAATAACTGTAATTTTGCACAGTGCAGGATGTGAATAGATATAATAAACAGAGCAAGCAATAACAATTTTAAAAGCTTTAAGCAAAAGAAAAAAGTGCTTTTGAGAATTTTGTTTGAGGAAAAATCATGGAATTAGTATCCACCAAACTGACAGGCACTGACGGTCAAATCAATCAGAAAAAATTAATAGGAAAATGATTTCATGCATCTTCAATCTTGAAATGTGCAAGCGATTAGTTAAAGGTGAAATGCTGAATGGACAAATTTTTAACACCTTCAAAGCTGGTATGATGTCAGCCTAAATCTAGCAGTTTGCACATGTCTTTGCACAGGCATAACTCTGCCATCGATTACACTTGAAAGCTGTTCAAACACACAAAATACTTGGCAATTCTTCAAGACTGCAATGAAAAAAAAAAATTTTGGTTTTGGGTTTTGGATTTTTTATGAGTGACATAAGTGAACTAGTTTTAGGCCTTTTTGATCCACTTTGTCTGGGCCTAGGTTCAAACTGCTAGATGGTTGTATTTCACTCAAAGTTTTATTGCAAACTAGGCTAAAATCTGAGTCTTGTGAAATTTTGGATGACTTGGTTTCTGGTTCAAAAGCTATGATCTAAAAACAACCAAAAAAATAATTAACCCACTAATTAGATAATTATTTGTTTTGTTGTTTTCAGGCCATATTTTTTGAACCAGAAATGATAGAAAGTTGATCAAAGGCTGTAATGACTTGGATTCCAGCCTTGTTTCCAATGAAAGCTTGAGGAAGTAATTCTGTCTAACGGTTTGACCTTATGCCACGTAACATTAGCGAAAATGGCCAAAAACTACCTTACTTATGTCGTCACTCACAAAAAAATGAAGCTAAAAACCATACAATTTTTTTCATTGCAGTCTTAAAGACTTGCCAAGTCTTTTGAATGCTTGAACAGCTCTCTAGTGCAATGGTCAAGGAGTTATGCCATTGCTAAGACACATGAAATATGCTTGATTTCATGCTGATTGCCAAGTATGGTATATTCGTACGCTGGCAGCAAACATGTTAACACTTTGTCATCTGGCCGCTTTCGGGGATTTTTGCAAAAAACCACTGAAATGCACGTGGTTTTGCATGAGACTTTCTCTAGTCCAGTAAGTGCTACCGACCCGGTCAAAACCTTAAAAGACGCAACAAGTCTTGTAGCTTGCACTCGAAAAAAATTTTTTTGTTGGGGGATGCGGATTTTTTGCTCTAACAGTTGGCGAGTTATGGTCAAACATGTGCCTGGCACAATTGTGGTACCTGCAGGCCTTAAAGTTTTTTTCCCTGGTTACGTCACTACGCAGTGCCATGAGCTTGTTGAGAGTTTCTTTCTCTTACTCAGGACCACAAAGAGTGTAACTGCACATTTTATTGTGACTGCAAAACTTATTGAAGCCATTTGTTTTGCCAACTTTTCAAGTTTATTCAATCCAAATTTATTTCAAATCTTCATATTTGAAAAACCTCTGATTTTTTGATTCAAATACTGATGGCTTCGAATCAATATTCCATTATATGTTTCCTTACTATTCATTCCTTATTTCTTCCAGCCTTGTGGCTTTCTTGAATCTTATAAGTGGCTGAGCAGTCCAAGACATTTACTGATACCTGCTCCGTGTTTTCTTAACACGTTGGCTGCCGGTCTACGCTATATTCATACTTTGATTTCGGCCTAATAAACAGCAGTTTTCGGTTGCCTTACTAACGCCCTAGCTCCTCTGCCGATTGCGCTAGAGAGCTGTTCAACAGCTCAAATGGATAGGCTAGCCTAGTATATTGCACTCGAAAAAAATTTTTTGGGTTGGGGGGTGCGGATTGTTTGTGACTGACGTCATAAGTGAAGTATTTTTGGGGTCATTTTGGCTCATGTTGCCTGGCCTAGGGCCCAACCACTAGGCCAAAGTGTTTCGCTGAAGTTTTCATTGGAAACTAGACTCGAGTCCGAGTCTCTTGAGCCTTTGATCGATTTCTAGCGTTTCTGGTTCAAAAGTTATGATCTAAAATAAACAAATTAATTAATTAACTAATTAGCTAATTAGTCAAATATTTTTACTAACTTACATCACAACTTTTGAACCCGAAACCCCAGCAGGTCATCCAAAGTATCAAAAGACTCGGATTGTAGCCTAGTTTCCAGTAAAATCTTCAGCGAAATACTACCACCTAACGGTTGGCGCCCAGGGCCAGGCAAAGTGGGCCAAGGTGGACTAAAAGTCCTCCACTTATGACGTCACTCACAAAAAACCCGCACCCCCCAGGCAAAAAATTTTTTTTCGAGTGCAATCAACTAGACTGGCCGATCCGTTTGAGCCGTTGAACAGCTCTCTAGCGCAATCGGCGGAGGAGCTAGGGCATTGGTAAGGCAACCAAAAACTGCTGTTTTTTTTCCAAAAATCACCAAAAACACCCAGACGTCAAAGTTTTAAATAATTTTTATTGCCTGTGGGTACTTGAACATGCAATTGTTACTCATAGTGTACCATGCAGTGTGAGAGCACTCTTTCATTTTCTTAACCTTTAGAGTGGTCATATGTTTTATCACATGGTGAGGCCACAACTGACCTGTGAGGTGAGCCACAGTGTCAATCACTGCCCTGTGTAATAGTACTAGACATTTACGTGAATACACATTCAATTGAATCCTAGTTTTATGAATAGTTTTATGTTAATGTGGAAAGTAAAAATCCAGTTACTTTCCACATTCACTTTTCCTATTGGGAGGGTTATGGGGCAGCAGCAATAGGACATTTAAAATTACTTTCACATTTTACAGCAACCTATGATAGTTTTGCCGGCTGTACACCAAGGTGTGACCAAGCCAGGTTGGAGATGTAATCAAGCCACCTTGTCCTTTGTTGGTCTCTATGCTGCTTTTCCATGGGTTTGGCCTTGCACAGGACCTAACTTGCCAGCCTTTCTTAGGGGCATCCTGGTCATGTGGCCATTGCAACTAGCATCTATCTGTTGTGAGAAGTGGCTTGAGATTTAGGGCTTTACAAATATCACAGTGTTGCACTGCATGTTAGTCTGTCCCATTGAAATGTGTAATTGGCTTGTTTTCACCTATAAATACTATGTGAATGGATTTGTCATTTTTGTTGTGGAGACATGACATACATGAAGCTTTCATTTAGTCCAGTGTTCCTAACCATTAGCATGTATGCTGCCATATGTTAACACCTTTAAGCATTGGTGGGAACCGTGTGAACGTTTAGTATGGCTTGCATCAGAACATTTAGTATGGCTTGCATTTGTTACCCAAATTAGAATACAACATTACATCAAAAATTCCATGACAAGTAGACATTTAGACAGTAAGTCAAGAAAAGTCCCTCTTACACCTTGGCGTGGTTTTCTCTCCTTATTTCCTTTGGAAGATAAAGGTGGAATTGTAAGATAAAGTTAATTGATTTTTGCAGCTCACCAGCGATATTTCACAATTCATGCACCACATGATAGTAAATAATCCCATCCCTGCCTTGAAGTTTAAATCAGAGTCTTTTGTAACTACGCAGGTTTCAATCCTTGCATTACTGATAAAAAATCAAATTAAGTTGACTGTTATAGCTGTTAATTTTTGTGTTTTGATTGGTGAATAAGCAGTAAATAAGTCATTGCAACAAAATGTTTTGCTTCTTGTACAGATTTTACTGTTTTTGCAAGTTCTGACCAAGCTGACTTACCTTACATGAGCTCTTGGCATCTATATGAGCTCTTATTGCAAAGCATTGAACACTTTTAAAGCAGCTTTCTTGATATTAGTCGCTAATTTAAAATCCTAGTTCTACATTTCTGTAGCACCATTCTGGATGGTAATGGTTAATTATAAGGCCTGGTAATTCCTCATTACAATGGAATGTTATGCTTCTAGTTCAGATTTTGCTAATTTCGTACGCTTTGATGATGGCAGCACTTATGTTATTATGTGCACCATATAATATTACTGACAATTAATTATTTAAAATCTGCTTTCTAGCTTCATATATTGTGTTTGCAGAGTGCATTACTTGTTGAGGTAAGTATGCTTAGTATTCATTTATTTGTGTTGTCTCAAATGATTTCACACTGAGTTCAATAGATACAGCAGAGATTTACTGCATTCTGAAAGTATGCATTATTACTGCAGGTACAGTATTTTCAGTACCTGGTAGTTTGTTTGTTGGCCTGCTGTGGTTCAAAATTTAGCTTCAACGATTCACAAAAAATCAGTTTATCTAAATGTTCACTGTTAAAATTGCATAGGCAAAACAATGGATTTCTGCAAAGGTCTGGATCATACAGGTTTGACCTTGGTTCCCCTGGGAACCAGCACATCTGATACCATTCAAGGTGCACTGTTCAAAGTAACATCCTTGCACTGCATCACAAATGGTATTTTAAATGCTAAATTGACGCTTTATACCGACTGCACTGTTTTTAGGAAAGTCAAGCCCAAGCTTCATCACTAACTTCTAGATATTTGGTATGCTCATGTATTGAAAGAGAAAATGATCTGATGGGAGGTGCGGACATAGATGTGTTGAACAACATGTTATGCGATGTACATTATAGCATAAATTACCTGTCAAATGTTTTGTCTTGCTAATTTGCACTCTACCACAAGTGTAGTTTGATCAATGTGTTGAGCGCTTGCTGAAATATATTGTAAAATAGGCTTTGAAAAATAAAAACTTTGAATAATACTGAGAAAAGTGTAGTGTAAGCATCTTAGAAACACCAAATTGTACAATTTTTCCATCCTGTGGCACTCATGTTTTATGTTTTTTACTTTCTACTCATGAATCCTGTTGAAGCAGATAAATCCTGTCACTCAATGTATTCCTGAGGTTCTGCTATTATCGCTCAACAAGCTCCAATCAGTCGTTCTGTGCATGAGCATTATGTTACGCGCCCCTTAAAACATTCTTACGCGTCAACATGAAGCTATGTTATTGTTATGTTTTGCTTATGTCTATTGCTGCCGGCGCACAGTCACTCGGAAACGTGTTATGCGGTTATCTTTAGCTCCGGAAATGCTGCAGTCACTCGAAGCGGCATGTTGGGAACTAGCTTCGAACAAATCTTCTGATCCGCTTGCAGCTTGGCGTGTAACTCTAGGACAAGAGCGATGTCAGCAACTAGATGCCTTAAAACTATTGAACAAAAGCTTACGTCAACAGCATGCAGGGATTGTAGGCATGTGGCAGACGTCCTTACCTCGGTGATGAAGTGAGGTTGCCAGACCAGTAAATATGCGCTTTTGTGCTCGTTGCATTTGGGTAGACTGGTAAATACAACGTATGACGGAACGCAACCCGAACCAACTGAACTTCCGCTTTTTATTGTGAATAACGCCACAGAGTTTTACTTGTAGCGTAGCGAGCGCGTGAACCTATTTCTTGCAAATGCTGGTAACTCCTGTTTTGCCGAACAAACGTTAACCGTTCATGTCGACTTATTTACAGCACTTTAGCGCGGATGCTCGCACACGCGCTTAAGCTAAATTCGTCCAACTGCAGCTGGGCGAAAAAACGCTACATCTGCAACGCACAATGGTCTCGAGGTTTATTCTGGCAGCACGGCAATCAGTAATTACTCAGAAGCAGTGGTGGAACAGTTAAACCTCGTTAAGCAGAGTGTTATGGGAAAGCGGTTTGAACAGCAAAACAAGCCAAGCCTCACGGGGTCAGCACCGATAAACGAGTTGAATTGCAAAACCACAAGCTGACAACTTTACCAACTGGCAGAGCCGAAGTCATTTGACACATTTAGTCGATCAATGCCGCATTTGCGCGAAGCACCAGCCACGAGGAAGGCGAAGCCGTGAAGGCGGAAAGCGTATTTTATTTTTGTTTTTCCAAGCGCGCTTTTATCACGTGACTTTACGATTCATTGTGATGCGTCACCTGCCAGCTGTGCTTCAGACGAAGGTTTTGGAGCATTGCACAGCGCAGCATAAACTGCGCTCCGGCGAACGGTTATGTTGTATGAAAGCGGTCACCGAAGTGGTTGAATTGATGCTGTGACGTTGTAGGCAGCTGTACGCTTTAGTTGAGGTGCTCAGTTAAAATTTCTGTCAGATGGTGAACACCTAAAAAGGTTTTGCATAAATAATTTTTCAAAAGCTTTCACCTTCTACAGCGCGCAAATAGTGGGAGACCGCGAAATGCTTTAATGCACGAGCTAGGCATATTGGATATTGGTAGCTAACTATGAAATGCGCTGAAACCTTCCTGCGAATAGTAACAAATCACGCGGCATGCGATAAGTAACTGTTCCGTGTCCAAGAACTTCATCAAACTTTCCGCGGTCAGTAACTGTTTTTTCGGTGCTGTTCCTTATCGCGGTCTGCTCACGTCTGAGTCTCGCATCAAAGCGACTACTTTTGCGGTTTTGAGTCGGCACAACAGTAACTGAAAAGTCATTCCCACGTTCTGGATTCCTCCTGGCAACCGTTCTCTGTTAGAAGTGCTTGGAAATCCAGCGAGATGCAAGAGGGCTCGAAACAGCTTTCATTTCAGGAGTTCCTTTCATTCCACGCGATGATCGTTCCTAGTCTTTTGTTGGTTTTGTTGTTCTGCCCTTGTAGCCTTCCTCGTACATCAAAAGAATGCAATGCATTGTTGGTTGTGCTGCACTTTTGAACAAGACGCTGCGAGCGCGTTCACCAGCAAGCAAGCATGCAAATTTTCGTTTGCTCCCAACGCTTTCAATTAGTTTTGACCTCAAAGTTTTTCGTGACCCGTGAATTTTTGAACCAACAATGTGACCCGTGAATTTGTTTCAGTTGTGAAACGAAATCGTAAATGTGGCGTCAAAGATTTAGTGTATCTCTACCTCTCTGAAGTGTGGTGGTGGTTTTACCTCTCTGGTACCTCTCTGGTAACATTTTTAACGGATTCGGTTTAGGCCTTGCTTGCTGATAAAGTGTTTGTGGTTTGTCAGCACATCGCTCGCTCTTCAAACCAAACTCAACTGGTGCAGTCGCCAGTAACCTTTGTGCACTTTGCGATGAAACAAAATGCCGGCAAAAGCGAGAGAAGACCTATCAGCCTCGAGCGGACTGTTTAATGTTGATATCCTGCGCACTTCCTTTGCTATGACATTTGTTTTCTAACGTGGATAAATGTGATACATCACTGTACGGATTGCCCTGCTATGAACATATCAACTGTTAAAAGATTTGTTCAAATCTTCAATTGTCTGCTGTGAACGTGTCATCGTTTAAACACTGAATCTTTTGAATTGTAATTATTAGTGTGCAGGAGTTGTTGGGACTGATTCTGGGCTGTTTTTGCTGAAGTACAGTTTTGTGAGACAAGCAGCAACTTCGTGCATTGCCCATTTAGTGGCCACGTGCCTTCTTGTTGCGCGTTGATTGTAAACATCCTGAGGCAGCTCACTCAACTGACATTAATTTGCCTTTTGTCCTTGCTCCGACTTTTTCCATCGTCTACAAGGGTATTGTCATGCTGATATACTTCGCGACACCTTATCGCGATGACCATCTTGGCCAAGTTTAATCTTTTGGACGTTTAGGTGATACCAGTATTTGAAGTGCTCGTTCGTTGGCCAGACACCACGTAGCCGTACATGGACAAATTCTTTACACAGCAACATCTCAACTGACGTTTTGCCAAAACCCAAGTTTTTCGCGTCGTGTGTCGCGCGAGGAAATCCAGCGCCATCTTTAGGCATTGTCGGCAGTGTTCTCTAATCTCGATTGTTGGTGTCGCGTATCACGTCGAACGCAAAACTAACCTTGAACCTACAACTGACAGGTCTTGTGAGCAAGCGAGCAAACGCCAACGAAACCGAAGTTCGGCTCACAAAAGTCTGGCGGGTAAAATCGAAGCCGTGCATACTAGCATAGCGCTATGCGAAGTGCTGCTGAGTGTGCCGCCAAGATATAACAGCGTTTAACATGCTGAAAAATATTCGTATTGTTTCGCAGCGTTTGGGTATCACAAAATGGCATCGATCCAGCAAATAACAATCCATGAATACAGAGGCCAGGTACCACAAATCTGTTCGGTCTGTTTTTGTTGTGGATGACGCTGTCAAACCTTTTTTTGGTTCGCACGTTGTTGGACTCAGCATGCTGAGTTCGGGATTTTGCTTCTTGCGATCAAAAGCCGGTGATGAGAAAGTTGTGAAAACTCATTCGCGATGACACCACACGATATGTTCAGAACCTTTCTGATGGTTGCTTTGCCACCGAAATGATTGAGTTTCTTATTGGTGCGTTTCCATAGCTGTTGGTATTCGTGGGGCACACTAGAATCGAAACTCAGCATGCGCTGAACGCGTTAAACTTCCCTTCAAAGGTGATTTTGCCATCTGTTCTCCTAAACGGCGAAACTACGACTTTTCGTCATCCCTAAATTTTCGTGGACAGCGTTTGTAGTAACTTGTTCTTGCTGCTTATTGCGTTTTCGCTTTGTTAAACACCAGCTTATTAACATCGTATAAGAATTAATCAGCGTGATTAAGCGTAATCAGTTTGAGTTCCAGCATACCCAAAGTCTGCTTAATTTGCGGTAGGGTCAGAGCCGTTGTGGCATGATCCATGGTTCGAAGTTGTTTTGTCAGGCATCCAGGGTTTAGCATGTGTTGCTTTTTCGTGAACCATATTTTATTTGAGTTGCATTAGTTACATATTCGCGCCAACCGCTGCGCAGTCTGCCGAGCGATTGAAGTTGCGTACAGTATTGTGAAATTGCATACAGTTTGCAATTGTGGAAAAGAGCTTAAATCAACGTTGTCAATTGACGTTGCGAGATTGGGCTGCCCTAGGTGCAAATTGAGTAGCTGCATGCCACCTTTTTCGTGTTGATCAGTTGCGTAGGGCCAGCATGATAGCAGAATGAGGAGTGTACAGTCCGGAATCGAAACTGTTGGAAGGTGCTGCAACGCAAAAAATTATGAAGCATTTGTCAAAACGTTCATTTGGTTGGAAAAAAATAAGGTCGTGCCGGAAGTTTCCAACGCCCTGAAAAGAAGCAATCGTCCATGCGCGCAATAAGTCTACATAAGCAATTTGAAGTACTTCGATTGATTCTCAGCGCTAATCGCCCAAAAGTTGATTGCAGCGTTAGCGTGAACGTGCCTGCCGCTTTCAATTCGTCCTCTGATTGGTTTCGGGTAATTGGCGGTCACCCGACGACCTTTGACCTGAATTGTCATTGTTTGTCGTGTGCGTCGAGGAAATCATACCGCTGCAGACGGCCAACTAGCCCCTGGGCGTCCACGCAGCTGATCTGCTGCTTTTCGACGCTTCCTGCAGCAGTTCGCCGGTTGCGACGTTCGAAAAAAAAAAGGTTTTGGTCGAACGAAGGAAACGACTGCCCGAACCAAGCTCGCACTCAAAACGACTGGCAACCTACGCTTGCGTGCTTGTATGGTGATACTGATAGTAGTGATTTCTGCTCTGCATTTCTGTTAGAGCTTAAATGTAACGCTGACGTCGACAAGATTGGGCTGTTTAACTGCAGAAATGTGCTAACAAACAATGAGAGAGATTTCTATGTAGCGTTCCGAACCAAATCGCGCTATTCCGTTGAAAATCTATAGATCAGTCAAAATTTGGCAGGATTATGGCATTCTCAGAAAATACTGTAATGGCAAAGCGTACACTGCGATATTAAGTGGGTTTGCGCATGTTCAGTGCGCTTCTTCGACAAAAATAATTCTGCTGCAATTGAAGCATTCGCGTTCTACCGCAATTTTCCTCAATGTGAAAAATCTTGACTCTAGTGATATCGGCAGATTCTGCTCGAGAAGGCGTACTGCTGTTACATTGGAACAAACGAAGGTAAAAATAGAGCTGCTATTGTAACAAGGATGTCAGGCAATTTTGGGTGAAGATAAAAAAAAAACGTTAAGGTCAAGAAAGATAAAGTTGTGCAAAAAAGCCAGGTCTTCATGGTTTTTCCAAGATTGCATTGGATCAACACGTTATCCTCGCCAATCGCTTACTCTAAGCAATTGTGATGCCCTGCTCCGCACGCCACCGTCAAGTTTAGGGTTCAGTTGAGAAACGACTGCATCTGCGTGTTCGTTTTCAATGTTGTTCACGTCAGAATGGTTTGTCGTACACCGTTTGTGGTGTTGAACGTGACAGCCTGTTGGCAAAATAACTGTACTTTTTGCGTCAATTCTGTCAGGTTTTTGTCATCAACCTGATGTCCACATTTGAACTTTCTCAACCAAGCTCCTGTCTTGCGGAAAACATAGTGAAACAGTAGCGCGTTGCGCAACCTGCGGCTCACGAGGAGGCGCAAACTTTAAATAGAGTGACCCACAAAACGATTTCAGTGCAGTGCTTGCGAATGATTCAAAGTATTGTATTACTTTGCATTGCGATACCGGCCAGAGTCTATTTATTATCCACGACTTAAGGGTGATCCCTGCGCGTTAATAATGCCGCTGTACTATGATTGTAAAGCGAATGACCCAGATGCTAGTCCTTAAGTTGTTAAGCGCTGAAAGGAAAATGCAGGTGCCGAAAGTAGCAAGAACGGGCAGTTGACAGTTACTTCTTATTTTAGACTACTTACGAGTTTCACTACGAACTGTAAGTCATTTTCTTAAAATAATGGGCTGTTCGCACAATTTTCCTGCACGCCCCTGCATCAAGTGACCGATTCAGATGCGTTTCTTTGCAGGGGATATTTCAAACGGATCTACAAATGGTTGTTGTTTAAAAATGAAAAATCACGTAGCAAATTGAATCTGCCCAACCATTTTTAAAATTGTGCGTTTAGCAACATGAGCGTTGGAATGGTTTCATCATCGTTGAGTGCAGACCTACTTCAATCTGCGTTGGGGATTCGCTATAGAAAAACATTACGCAGCATATGGTAATGCCGCATACTTAGCGAACACTTGATGTATTAGCATATGGTTGGCAGCCAACAACCTTTGACCGATGCACTGCTCAAGAGTTTCATACTCTAGAGCAGGGGTGTGCAACAGGCGGCCCGCGGGCCACAACCCGGCCCGCCAAGCCATTTAGTGTGGCCCTTGCCAACACTCTGATTTTCCCC
>Ga0210059_1009769_pt1 | contig 14918 bp, 8 predicted proteins | sample Ectturendosymbi2_FD_188042 | JGI IMG/M metagenome (GOLD analysis project Ga0210059, IMG submission 188042) | Ecteinascidia turbinata endosymbiont from Florida, USA - Sample 2 (SPAdes) (version 2) | ecosystem: Host-associated > Tunicates > Ascidians > Unclassified | place: Key West, Florida...
ACCCATCGTGTAAAGTACATACTTGAATAGAGATATGTGCAAGTTTGAATCATCGCAAAAATACGAAAGCAGATGGCAGTCGACTGATTCCTCGAAAGCATACAGAAACACTAGTGCTTTTAAGTATTCTTTCAAGGGAAACGCTCATAGATAAACTGGACAAAAGACCGAGTCAGAAGTCAGAAATAAACATTAACTATTGGAATGTATTTCCCACAAGCCTGCATAGACGCAGCCTATTCTAACAAGCCATGTAGTTTTATACTGTGCAAAAAGAAGCTTGCGTAATTGTATCTGTAGTTTGATTAAGCCAGTGTGGGCCAACTACAGACCCGCAGGCCGCATGTGGCCCGCCACAGCATCAGGGTTGTTGCTAGCGGGGGGAGGCATTGTTGCCTAGCCCGTCATTTAAAATCTGTGCCCCCCATTTCATGTTTTGCCCTCCAGTTGCTGCACACATCCAATATTGCACTTAAAAATGTGCCCCCCCCTTGTGGGTTTTGGCTCCCCTGCTGCAAAATTCTGGCAACAGGCCTGCATAGCATCTTCCGTAGCCTGCAGAAGCATTAAAAAAATAATCTTCAAATCTGAAACTTGTTAGAAAACGTGAGAGGTTACATTTGTCTCACTAACTGCTTGCGCTGGATAAAGTGCATACGCACAAAACAAAGAATGATACCATCTGTGCACCTTTGTTTTATTTATTTATTTATTTTACGTCAAATTAGAAGGTACGGCCCTCCGCTAACCCCGCGTTGGGCACCTGTCTGGATAACCTCTGTTTTTTTGGTGCGTAACATTGTCTTAAGAGTACATTGGCAAAATGAACTCAGTACCACCAAATAAATCTGCCTATCTATCCGCTAAATGTGGCCTTGTCAAAGTGATCCCGAGACATTAATTGCCCATTCCTGCAATGGGTATCTTAAATTGAACTAGCATAACATCTTTTAATAAAAATGTAGAAAATTAACAGTCTTAGGGACATTTCTGAGCTTGTGGAAATTAGTCATCCAAGACAGATGTCCCAAATTGAAAATTTCACACTAAATATACACTAGATGTTTGGAAACATATACAGTACGTATGTGCGTGAGACGAGAGTACATTTTCTACGATGAAGCAAGTCAAATTTAAAAACAGAAATCGAATGGCAGATGAAACACTGGTTGACAGTCACTGACTTGCTACCACTAACACTGACATTGATAAAGGAATAATAGTGTCTCGAACAGAGACGTCCTACTGATAGAGATTCTAATAAATTGCTATTTGGTATTGTGTAATAATTTCAAGCACGCATTCACTTATCTTCGATTTTTCAGTGTTTAATCTTGTCGATCCATTGTTCTTGTTATACATCATTTTTGCTAGAAATGGCCCACAAGTTGTCACGTTTTGTAAAATGGCCCATTGGTCAAAACGAGCTGGCCCATGCTGGCATAAAGCTATTCGCTCAGGCACATTATTAACACTCAGTCTCAAAGTAACAATGGATTTTTCAAACTTGTGGAAGCACTGCTACAAATTGACTCGAATGCTTTTTTAACACCGTATAAAGCTACTTGCGTTACTGCTAACAGTAGTCACTGCCTTGCTAAATTATATGCCAAGATGTCTATGTTCAACAGCCACATGCGGCAAAACTTCTACCACCACAGTACTTGAAGTGATCCTTTCAGGATTTGTTGCCATGCTATTGTTACGCAATAAAGACCAATGATAGAACAATCTGCTAACAAGTTTTGCAACCTGCCTCTGCAGGGAACAGAGCGGACATGAGTGAACTGTAAGCTTATCACTGCATGACACCAAAATCGTGAACCTGGCTCTTGTGCAGTGTGGGTGTTATACAGGCAAACAAACTGCCAATGCAAAAATTAGGCCTACATCAATTAATCAGAATTAAACTGCTGATTTCAGGTTTTCTAAAAAATTTTGGTTCTATCCCAATTTCCAAGGGGATCAAATGCCCGTTTTGCCCCTCCTTGCCGACGCCCATGAGTACGAAAATGCCATTGTTGATGTCACAAACAGTAATTACACAACCATACTACGGTGCTATGCACGACATAACTTGTCATTCATTCATTTATACTGCTGCAGGCGCCACACGCAGAAATTGAAATGAAAAATTTAAATCTTCAAGTAACGTTACTTGTGCAGAAAGGTGAGGGAACACCGTTCCCACACGTTCCCACCCCACCCCACTACACCCCTGGCTATAGATATGTGTGTTCTGATGTTAATGTATTTTTTATGCTTCTGGAGAGAGAATTTATTCTTGGGGAATCACAAAATACTGACTATGAGCGTTTTCTTATGGTTTGCTTTGAAACAAGGGTGTGCACTGTGCAGAGGTATGGTGATACCAGGGGCCTGTTTTTTTTCTGAGACATTTCGGTAATTTTTGAGATAAATTTTGGTCATTTGTCTCACTGTTGTATTAAAAGTAAAAACTCACCATAGCATTGTTCATTAGCCTATATTTTCAAACATTGTGACTGAAATGACTAAATTTTTTCAGTCATTTCAAAAAATTTATGTTTATGACTGAAAAAAAAAAACAGCCAGGGGCAACTGCTTGATTGTAATGTCCCTAGGAATGTGAGAAATATGGGCAGTTGAAGTTTGTGAAAACTAGTGTTGACAAAAATAAGTTTTGAAAAATCAAATACATGCAGTACGTCTTTGTAGCTTTACAATATAAAAATTTGAAAAGCATCTAGCATTTTAATTTTTGTAATTTCACTCTGTAGATGCCCGGGCCATCACCCCATTCGACCCCTTCTGCACGCCACGTCTTTAAAATACCAATACCAGTCTTTTTTGTGGATTATGCCACCAGTAACTGAGGGCTGTCCTATCAGTCATCTATGCAATGCTTCACAATTTAGTGTTGAAATCCTGGACCCAGTACTAAATGATAAATGAAATGTGTATGGACTAGCTGGCTGAAGTGTTGTTACATTTCAAATTTTGTTTTTTGTTGATGTGATTTGCAAAACTGTGCTATGCGAAATTTCAAAGTTTTATGCTAATCATTTTCTCAAGTAATGTTTAAAACAACAATTTACGTGCAGACTTTATCTGCTCGAATTTGCTCCAAGAAGATAATCCTCAGCCACTTGAGTATCTTTACTTGCTGCTTGACAGTGAAGGTTATTGTGGAAATGGTCCTGCTGTAGATAACAGCACCAGCCCATATCTTGTCTCTGAGTTGAAGCTCTTGATCAGCAAGGTAATTTTGTGTGATGAGGTTTTTCATTGTATGTAGCCCATGATGTCCTCATGATATGATTTTAACAGGAATTCATTCAACAGAATGGTTTGCAGTAATCATTGAAAGAAGTACTCTTAATCTCCGTTCTGCAGTTTGTTTGGCTCACTCAGCAGCAGAGGCAAATCCTGTGAGGGGGTAACTGGTGCGATTGTCTCCCCTAAAACCTATAAAGCAACATTGTTCACCATGATTTTTGACAATGCGGAAAACAGCATTGGCGCTATAAGGCCATTTTGTCATCCATTGCTTTGTCACAGCAGTGTTGTGTAGTATACGTCATCATTCTTACAGTAGGGAAGCCGTTATGAGTCTTAACTACCAAATGTTACTGAAATCGCCCCCTCCAACCCTACTTGCTGGATCTGCCAGTAATCAGCAGAATCAATTGTGCTAAGGGGATGGTGTGTCTTAGTGAATAAAAGACAAAAGCGGTTGCATGTTTTAAATGCATTCAATGTTACCTTGTATAACTGAAAGTAGTTGGGAAAAATCGAATTCCTCTTTGTATACAGGACAATCTAGTCCAACTGCAAGCCCACAGGCCTTGTTTGGCCCGCAGACAAGAATTTTAAGGCCCAAGAGCGTTCTCAATATTGATGTTTAATGTTCTTGCAAGAGCACGTTCTTTCAATCCACCAGTCGGCCACACAAGATCTCGGGGCAGGTGTTGAACAGCCATTCAATTGTTTCGTCATCCAGAACTGTCAAGATATGTGCTCCATGGGGAGGTCGATGGATTGTACAATGAAGGGCAACATGGTCGACAATCCGTTCTTCTGCTCCACATTCAGAAGCCACAGCAAAGGCAATATGCATTTGTGTAAGCAGGAGCGGAAACGTCCGACACTGATATGGAGGCGGTTAAGCCAGACCCACCCTATTTTTGGCAGGTCCATTCCAAGAGGATGGGTGCCAACGTCGGGAATGAAAGTTCAGAGTCTCATAGTGCTCTCTAACCACTCCGCATTCCTTCGGTGATCCGCCCAGAGCGCCGCACTTCTGTTGTTGTTAGATGAACTCATGAATTGCTGCACACGGCAGGTACAAATGGGTGTCTCAATTTGAGATACCGTGCATTCCCACTCAATGGGTCAGGTAAGCGCTGAGTGGAGCTGTTGTCCAGGCCTCATGGCACGACATGCTAGAGACAGTGTGTCTTGTTCGCAACTACACTCAACAGGTTGAATACCCGTGAGAATAGGAAGATTGTCCGCTGATGTAGGACGCATACATCCAGTCACAGCTTACAAGGCGTCGTTGATGACAGGATCAATGAGGCGGGTGTGAGCACAGCAGCACCAGGCAGGAGCGCAATACTCTGCTATTGGTACAGGGCCAAGGTGGCTGCTCGCAACGTTGTTGCCCCAGCCCGAGCCAGCAAACCGCTTCAGAGTGCGATGCGTGTCGTCAGCTTTTTGCAAAGTGGTTCGATGTATCGGCGATACGTGAGCGTCCTGTCCAATGTTACTCCGCAGTTTTTGGGATCGGAGCAAAAGGGCAGGGTTTTGTTGTTGAAGTTGACTTTTAGCTCACGTTCAGTTTCCTTGTTGTTGAGATGGAAGATTGCCGATTGAGCTTCACCTTTCAGGTCTGGACATGGGCGCAATTTTGTTGTAAAATTTGGGGGCCAGCTTCGTGTGAAACCAATATAGTCACTAGGTCGATGCAGAAGTGAAGTTTTATAAATGCAGATTTCCAATCTTGTTTTTCAGAGGTGTTTTAAAAGCAACACTGATCACGCTTTGCTTTATCCTTACAAATGATGTTCAAATTAATATCCTGAAGTTGCTACTGGACACGGACACACGGTACTATCAGGGCCAGCCTTAAGCCGATGCAACCGATGCGGCTGCATTGGGTCCCGCGCCTCAGGGGACCCCGCGCCATGGCGTTTGGGCAGGTTGTTTACTTTTGCCAGATACTCCTTGCGTCCGATAATTGTAGAAAGACTGATGAATTTCAATGTTGGCAAATAATTATCTCGTTTGAATGAACGATAAATTTCCTCAAGTTAGTATCGAACGTTATCAAACGTGCTCAATTCTCATGCTGAACGTTACATCTGCGCTCCACCACGTCCCCCTCTCTATGGTTAGAATTTGTTTGTTAGTAGCGCCAGTTGAGACTGAAGTAGATCTACAGCTACTGTAAACAAGATGTGTAGTGCTTCAACTCGCAATGAACAGGTCAAGACGAGTGTCTGTTGTATTGACTTTGATGGCAGTTTTCTCAATGTGACATGTTTCAATTCTCGAAAGATTCTTCTGCTTTGGAAAGTTTTTGGATGGTTGCAGGTAATCTGCATTTTATCAAAGGCTCGCAGTTTTGCTTCATGGAAGATTTAGACACAGACTGAATATTTCATTATTTTGTCAAAATAAAATTAATTGTACCACATTAAAACAAACGACAAAAGATGAGATGTTGCTGGTCCTGTGGAGACTAAAAATCTCATGCAAACCAGGGAAAAATTTTGTGAAGTGTTCGCACTTAAATTTGCGTCCTTTTCTTTGTCCACAAAAGTGATCGGCGTTATTTGTCGATCGTGCAAATACTTTTATCATTTGGTATCACATCAAACTTTCATTGTGATTTGTCTATTTGCGAGCGTAAATGGGTTGAAAAACCACCACTTCAAAGTCCATTCAGGTTCATAAACATAAAGGACACTTGAAAGCAGCCTAGGCTAGGCAAAAATTGTGAATGTCATCCAGCACACTCGTTCCTGTTTATCAATATATTGGGCGGCTAAATGCTTGTTTTCATCAATCAACCATGCGCATGATATACTGCGCTTGATAAATGTTTCTACAACTGTGACGTGGTAGTTAAAAATCATTGTACATTAAATTTCTAATTCATAGAAAACAGTTTGCATTGCAAGTCTATGCATAATGAAGCATAATCAGTAAGTTCTATTATAAACTTGGGCTTTTGGGGAGCTTCGGGCAGATGCATGGATTGCTCTCTTGTGAAGTATGCTTTTTTCGTGTATTTCGTCATAAAGCGGATAGTTGATCATGCGCCCAGACGTTATCTTTATGCAAGAATGCGTCAGCGTTTGCGGTTACCAAAAGCGAGAAAAGTAATCAGTTCATGTGCAGTTCTCTCCAAGTCAGTTATTCTTCGAATGAAAGTGCCGTTCAACAAGAGTCAAGTAATTGCATTGTAAGTTCCGTTCGCTTGTCAGTTCGGTTTGGTTGACGTAACTTTGCACTTGCGCTCACCACTGCATTGCAGAGCTTCCTTTACAACTTTCGGCTTGATCACGAGTGGTAGCAGTACACTGTCTAATCCAGCTATGTCCAACCCAGGTGGCTTACTGAGCCAGAAATTATGTCACTACCTTAACCAGGGCCGCACATTGAAGGACATATTAATGAGGGCCACACATTGAATGACTTACTTTGATCTTAGCAAACTAAATTTAGCTTAAGCTAGTGTACTGAAAGCGTTCGAATCCTAACTGCGATGGTAACAGACGTGATAAAGTGGCACTGAGGACCACCTGCATCAAAAATGTCAAATTCAAGATTATCAAAATAAAGAAAGGTTGTCAGTATGCAGGACATTTTTATTACAGCAAAAACTTAAACTGGGCCGCACAAAACCTTCGCCTGGGCCGCATGAGGCCCGAGGACCGCGGGTTGGACATAGCTGCTCTAACCAAATGTCCACCACAGCAGCATGCTATTAATCATAAACATGACCGTAGCTGGGGCACACGTGAGCTATGCCCGCTCCCCATAAAGGAAACTATGGTACCATCATGTAGCTTAAATACAAATCAACTCAAATAATTTGCCGTATTTTTTATATTCATATAGTTATTTTGCTAAAATATCTTCATCAAAAAGGTCATAGCACGGTTGACTAAGCGCGATGATGTAATAACACCACTGCTCAGAGGGGCCCCGCGCCTACGTCTTGCATTGAGCCCAGCATCTGCTAGGGCCGGCCCTGGGTACTATAATTCAGCAACGTGATCAGCATTCCAAACTTTCACAAGCGTACAGCGGGATCACACATAACGGCATCTGCTGTTACAAGTAAAAGTCACGAACTTGGTAACAAGTGATGTCAACATTCAGGATTAGCCAAGAATTTAATACTGATAGGCTATTTATTGACACTTCTGTTAATCAAAAGTATTGCTTGTTTGCACACGTATGAAATGATAATTCTGCTAGACTTTCAGCCCAGATAAATTCAGAAGCGTATGACTTGTGGAAAGTTCTAGCTTCGTCTACATCATGAAATGAGGCATCGGATGTTCACTGTCAAAGGCGAGAAGTGAAGTATCCGAAAACTGTCTGTTTCTTCTGCGTTTTTTCATGCCACGGCCGAAAGGTATGTCCCGTGAAGGGAAAATTTCGTCATATGTGTGAGAAGACGGCTCATTTCGCAAAGGTGTGTAAATCTAAGACCGATGTAAATCATAGTTTTGCTAAAAACGCACCTTACGGTCATAAAGCTAGTTTGTGCGCATTTCAGGTAGCACCCGAGTGTCTTACGCCTGCTACGGAAAATGTTTGCATCGCGGGACGTTTTCTTTGCGTTGTTTGACACTGGAAGTTCCAGTAGCTACGTAAATCAGAAAACTGCTAAAGCTTTAGGATTATGTGTTGAACCCTCTGTGTCTGAACTAGTAATGGCTGCGTCTAACCTGCAGGGCAAAGTACTTGGGCAGTGCATTGTCGATGTCATTACGAACACTTGTATGCCGGCGTGCGGTTGGGTGTAGTCGAGGATTTGTGTGCAGATGTAGTACTAGGACAAGATTTTCAGGCCAGGCACGTGATTAAGTATTTAAGGCGGTGTTTAAGTATGGTGGACCTGAGACAGACCTTCTTGTTGCTGGTAATTTTGAGACCTGTGCCATTTCTGCTGCTTCTGCGGGCATACCCTCTTTGTTTGACAACTTGCTTCCAGGATGTACACCCATTGCCGTAAAGTCACGAAGGTTCAACGAAGAGGATAGAGAATTTATTAGATGCGAAATTGTTCGTCTTTCCAAAGAAGGGATTATACAGCCTAGCGTGTCTCCTTGGCGTGCTCAAGTTGTCATCGTAAAAGATGCTCTTCTCCAGATCCTGGGAATTTTGAGTTGGTGCGTGCAGGAAGTGAAAAAAACGCATGACCAGGATTTGAGAGCTCATCCGGCGTGGAGTATAAACTCTACAAAATATAATCTCTTGGAGATTTTCCTGGCTTCAGGTGGTTGAGGGCGTTAGCAATGTCCTCTGGCCCGAAGGGGCCAGAGATCATGTTTCCCTCAGATGTTGAGACCTTACATAGGTCGGACAATTTGTTGTTGACGAACTTAGTGGACCATCTTTTGTGGCCCGTTCTTCACGAGTTGTGAAGCGATGGAGTTTCCTGAGATGAGGCACAGATGGGAGGAGTGTCCAGACCTGCCAGTAAGTCTGGTGGTGGTGCTCCACACCTTGTGGCTGGAGTGCGAAATGTCGATGGAATTGTGACAGCTTCTTCCCGTTGCTCCTGCGTCTTCTGGTCGAGCCGTGAAAGTGGGGACAAAGCGGCTTTGGAGTCATTCCCCACTGAGGCTCTGAGGAAGGAGCGATAGAGGGTCCTACACTCTTTGTCCCAACATGGCGTATAGTTCTTTCGACGGCCACGTGGCATGGATTGTTTAGCCATGAATCACTGGCTCTGGCATAGTTCCTGATATACCTTCTCGATGTTTGTTGTGTCCGGAAGTGGCAATCTCTCAATAGAGTCACCACATCTTAGAAGGCAAAAGCGAACCCAATCAGCCTTGCGACAGTTCCAACCCTATTCCAACGCTTTCCGATTTAATGTTGTACCTACCGTATTTATTCGAGTATAACGCGCAAAATTTTGTACGGAATTTTAATCAAAAATTAAGGGTGCGCGTTATACATGAGTTTTTTCATCAGCACGCTTTATTTTTATTTCTTTTTTTCTCTTTCATAATCTTTCAGCAGCCTTTACTCATTCTTTTCGCTGCAATGCGCAGTCTTTGTTTCTTTCTTCTTTCTCTTTAAAAATGCTTTGGTAATTCTTAGTCTCTGTGCACGTGCAGGCTTTACTCAGTTTTGCTTTACTCAGGCTTTTCTCACCAGTGTACCGTATGTTATCAATAAATGTTTTGTTACAGCCACATGTCTTCAACAGCAGTTTTTACTTTCTATCATTAGTCAGAGCTAAGAAAAAAGGAAAAAAATTTATACCAATTTTCATTCAAAAATTAAGGGTGCGCGTTATATACGAGTGCGTGTTATATTCGAATAAATACGGTAAGTAATTTTAATTAGAACAATCATAATATCTTTTAATAAATGTGTGCAACATTACCGGCGGGAGAATGCACTGTAAAAAAGCTGAAAATTAGTCAGCAAAGATAGGTTTCTCAAACTGAAAGATTTTGCACCAAAAATGCTCTACATGTTTGGAAACACATACGTGTGTGAGAGAACGTACATTTTCTACGATAAAGCAAATCAAATCGGAAAACAGAAATCAAAGGGGAGGCGAAACAGTGGACGATAGTCTCCGACTTTGACCCACTAACTATTGAAAAAGGAACGATAGTGTGAAAGAAGCGTTGACCACTGTCATCCTACCGATAGAGACTTGCAGTGAATTGCTTTGTGCAGTAATTTCAATGACGCATTCACTTCTATTTTTTAGTATAAACCTTGTGAATCTGTTGCTTCATACATCCATTTGTTGGAAGAGCCCCGCAAGTTGTCACGCTTTTGTAAAGCGACCTGTAGGTCAAAGGTAGTTGGACCACGGTGAAATAGGAAATAGTTTCGTCCAAGCATGGTCCTGCTGAAAAGCCGCGTTTAATTGCAAAATCGACACTCACTTGGTTTTTGGTGAAATAGCATTTTCAGTTTAAAATCAGGTGTTGATTAGCAGCGAAACAAATTTATCTGGGTCGATCTACCCTTACTTGGCCAGCACCATTATGGATTTGAAGTTGAACAATGTGTTTTTCTTAAGTACGAACATTTCATGTTATTCAAGATGTACAAGTTTCACATTACACCAATACACACAATTTCATTTCCAATATTATCGAGGTAAGCCAAAATATCTAGCTGTTACAAGATTGCGAGTACCAATAATATGCGGAAAGCCTGTCACCAGGACTGCGGAGTCGGAACTCAAGCTTCAGGATCGGGCTCTGGCTTCAGCTCCAGGCATGGTAATTTTCGGTTCTAGCTCCGACTCCAATATCTAAAAGTGTTTGGCTCCTGGTCAAATGATTTGCTCCTTCGAATACTGATAACCATTACATTATTTGCACAACTCGCTTGCCCCACAAAGTAGGGCTGGGTAACCAGAACCCAAAGTTCAGGCTCCGGCTTCGGTTCCACCATCTAAAGATTTTGGCTCTAGCTCCAATCATCCAAAATTGCTTGGGCTCCGGGTCCACAGCCCTGCTTGTCACGCAGCAATCACAAGTCGGATGGATGCGCATCGGCCAATGCCAGAGATATACGAGCGCATACAATGCGCAGGACTGTGCGTGTCTAATATTGGTGCATGTTAATTTGTTTAATGATAATTATCCCACTTTGGTTTGCTATCTATTCTTCGAAACGCACAAATTTGGAATGCCATTATCATCGCGCCACAATAGAAGCTAGCTGAAAAATTGCGTACGCAGCCAAAAAAGTTACATCGTTTTTGCAGCGGGTTGTCTTTCGAAAAGAACGATGTGCATTTGTCGCATCTGACATTGTTGAGCGTTGAAAACGAAGCAATGCGCCGACGATAAAGTAACTGATTTCAAATTTTTGTTTATTTTCCGGAGCTTTTAGTTCATGGTAATGGACTCACAATTGTGATGAGTATCGCAATTTTTCTACGTGCGCTCAAAAATAAAATATCCTGATGAGCGTGCGTCCAGCATCAAAAGCACTACAAAAAAATCCTACACAATTCGCCTTGTTTTGAAGATTTACGACCTCAAGCAGCATCTTGTTCGTAAATTCTTAATTGTTTCTTTGCTTCCCTGGCTGATCTTGTGTATTGCGTTAACACATGCGACTCCCGCGATTCAAGGGCGCTGCGAACAGAGCTATCAAATAGACTTAGTATACAGCTTATTGCAGGAAGTATGACTCATACCATGGGTTAATGCATGACTCGCATTGGTTACAATGCATATATGCCAAATACGACTGGAGTTTTTAAAAAATACTCAAGGGTTTCTGTATGTTTTAAGGCAGCTGTCTATTCACTGCATGGGTTTGACTTTTTGACACACGAGATCTTGCAGGACCGAGATGAAATATCCTCCTTTGTATCATTACTTCCTTTTGATGATCACTTGATCCACGTAAATTCCGTAGGTGAGTACGTCCGTAAACACAATATTTGAAACACCGCATTTATTTCCGCTTACCCGTGGGTGAAGTTTCTGACAATGTGCCGCCTGTACTATTTTGCTTTAAGAAGCAGCAAATATTTTTGTGACGTTCCTTACTCCATTCATTGAAATCCCTGCGGGTTTGCGTAAATCAGCATGGTATTTTGAGTGTTGGATTAAAGAGTTCATGAAAACTGCTTGCTACCACTGGGTTTTAACAGGATTTGGCCATTGACTATAAAATGATGTAGAAAGGTTTAATACCCACTAACGTCTACTTGCTGTGACTGGCAAGTTTTACCAACAAAAACCTTTGTCCGTCATTGTCAATCACTGGAACTGCCTCGCATCTGGAAGTTCTTCAGAAAAAAAACAACAGATTGGCTCAAAGAAGTTCATCTCAGCAAATGTGATGAATTGATCTTTTCATGTCACGATAAGAAAAAGATGGATGGTGCAGTAGTAGAGCACGCTCTTTTCCACCTAGCAGACTTGGCTCGGTTGCCGGCCGCGTTATATGAAAGACTTGAAAGTACACTACTTGGGGTCTTACAGCGTCATGCTGAGCGTTGATGAATAGGTCCAGAAATGAGATTTATGCGCAGTGCTGCCAGGAATTGCTACCAATGAGCATTTACGACGTAAGTCGTGTTGCCCATGCGCAGGGTCAACGGCAGTGGCGTCATTTGATGGCATCCTAATTAGTACTGGTTAGCAAGTGTGTAAAACGGAACATCAGTATGTCATGTGAAGTGGCTGACGAACATGTTTGTCTTTCACAAAAGAATTTGTAAACTGCTATTAAAATACTATTACCTGTTTTGCACAAATATGTGAATCAATGAGTCAGGGGCGTGCAAAGGTCTGGTGATGCCCGGGGTGACTGCTTGGTTGTATGCCCTCCTACCAAAGTCTTAAGTCTAGTTTTTATTTTGAGGTATGTGAGAAATACAGGCACAGCAAAACAACCTCCCCACACCCTTGCCGTGAGCAAAAAGATAGACCACATAAACTTCGCCTCAAGTGAGAATAAAGAAGAGAAAAAAGCTGTCCAAGTTTCGTGTCGCGTTACGCAACAATTGCATGGCTCTTGAACGTTTAAACACGTACGTGCAAGGGGTACAGAGTTTAGCATTGAATTTTTGCCGAGAAAAAGTGAAGTACGTTTAAGAACGTACGCTGGCGCTCTGTTAAAAAAACGTGGTATGCATTGAAAGGGAATCGTGGCGCTGAAAGTGATGGTTTCGCTGACAAATTTACTGTATTATTTGGTCTTCTTTACAACAATTGAAAGCGAAAAATCTATCGCCAAATCGTCACGCATGGTATGGCCCTGTGACACAGTTCGCATTGCCATTAAAAATGAAATCATGCAGACAAGGCACCACGGTAACATGAAGCGTTCTTTTTTCATAAATCCAACTATGAACAAGCAAGTTTAAGAGGTCTCCGCTGTTGTTCACTGTACTGTCCGCTCTGTTTTGATTATGGCGTTTATAGTGAAATGATAATAAGTTTACGAATGATGAAAACACTGCATTTAATATTTTTCAAAAAAAATATCGTTGCCCAACTCTTGCCCGCTTGCGAACCTTTAATGCCACCCAGTTTAAGAACCCCGGTCATAGAGAGAATCAAGGGATATTTTGAAGACTAAAGTCCCAGATTAACAATAGGCTTATTGGAATTGGCCAGCCTACAAAGGAGAAAAGAAACAGGGCGTAAGGACTTAAGATAACAATGGCAGTGCTTCATCTCTCTCTCAGGTCACCTAACATACATTTGCATTCCCACTAAGGCAAGTTCTTATCAGATTCATGCAACATGTATTAGTAGCCTTACAATGCGAAGAATCATCTTGCTTAAGCATTTTAATAAAAAGCAACTTTAGTAATTTCACTCTTTGGATGCCCGGGGCCGTCGCCCCGTTCACTCCGCCTCTGCATGGAGTGGTCAGGATTTTTATTATGGTTCAAAAGTTGGGGGCCTGTCCCTGCGATACCAGTTCATTCTACGAGTTATATCGCAAAATTGTGCAAGTTTTTGTTTAAAAAGCGTGAAGAGCATAAAAACGAATCATCCTCTGTTTTCCGAACCAGTATTTTATAGCTAGGTACTTTTTTTTACGGAAGGAACGCTTACCTTGGCTACACGTATGATATGTACAAACTAGATCTATTTTCAAAGACATTTTAAAAGAAAACATTGACACTGTTTGTTAATTGGTTATCGCGTCTTTGCCGCCCTGCAAATAGGTTTAAATGTTATTTAACGGTGGTTTAGTCTCGACTGTGCCAATATTTCTAATACGCCTATTTAAAATTTTGTTACTTTTTAAATGTATAGGAACTGCAATATCGAAACAGCTGGTGTTTTTGCACATCAATGGAGATGTTCTTGCAATATACGAAGCTTTTGCTGAGGCGACATCAGCTTTTTCATTGCCGTCTCTGAAGCAGTTGAGTTTATCGGTGAGAAAGTTCGTTTGTTTCACACTAATTGGAAGACACCCCAATGGCAGAATCAGCTTGACTTAGTCACGCGTAAATCAGGACGAGAACAAAAAAGAACAGCAATGACGCGTACAACCTGCATCGACGAGAGTACAATCCAACCCGAAAACCCACCAGAAAAAAAAATGATTTCATCAGATAACGCTACCGCTTTGCTGCTCTGGCGCCTGACGGCAATCAATTTTTTTTAAGCGAAAGTCTGAAGCTCAAGTAACCTTCATTCACGCCTGGCAGTAGTTCTGCTACTGTTGAAAACTACGCCCCGTTCTCAAATCCAGGCGAATAGTAGTGGTTAAGACTTATCATAAATTTACAGTTAATTTCACATATTCATCCCTTGTCTTACTCAGATTAACATAGCAGTTTGAGTTGTGTTTTTTGGCGCAAACACTGAACAGTTTCATTGAATTTAGGTCCAGAATGCCAGAACACTGAGAAAACTTCTTGACCAAGTTGTCTCGTCGAGCATCCGTCAACATTAGGTCATATTTTCATCTCACCGTTTGAAATTAATGGTGGAATTGTAGTGAATGTGGAGTTTGGACGGAGTTAGATGCGGACAATTTGAATAATGTTGAAGTATTGTTGATGTTGAATGCAATTGCGTAAGGAGTGCTAAGTCGCAACCGGTATCTATCGTGGTGGTATAGTACAGGGTGACTCAAAAAGATGCGTACCCATATTTTGTTCGATAAAAAACCCATTTTTTAACGAATGTCTTTTCTGTTGCAGGACGTGATAGGTGAATCTATGG
>Ga0210059_1009770_pt1 | contig 14918 bp, 7 predicted proteins | sample Ectturendosymbi2_FD_188042 | JGI IMG/M metagenome (GOLD analysis project Ga0210059, IMG submission 188042) | Ecteinascidia turbinata endosymbiont from Florida, USA - Sample 2 (SPAdes) (version 2) | ecosystem: Host-associated > Tunicates > Ascidians > Unclassified | place: Key West, Florida...
CAACAGATAATACAGCTCGCGTCCGGTCTCTAAAAGCTTGTTTAAAATGTTCATCACTTCATTCCTAAGCTTTGCTTGCAATTTTCAGGTCTGAAGACTCGATCAATACATGAAACACATTTCCTATTCAAATAATTTGCTGAAGCCACTACCTTTGCAGAGACTTTTTGCTAGTGTCAGCTCAGCTGAAACAATGATGTAATTAGTCGGTGACCGTTGGCATTATCAATAGCATCTCCGCTTCAGAGGAATGTTTGTAAATGTTATTGCTGGGCGTAATTGTTCATGATTGTATATGTGCCTTGTAGCGGCACAAGTGAACAGTAGCATCTCTTTTTGCGGTATGTGATGGAAAAGGCTGCTGCACATTCATTGAGTACACTTTTCTAGCCAGAAAAAACATTTTGGGTCATATGAGTGGCCGCTGATCCGCAATGGTATAGGTCAAACTCGCGAATTTCGTGCAACTCACAGCGAAATGATACTGTTGGACAAAATTGGTCGTCACAATTGCTCAGCAGTTTTCACAAAAAACAGGATGTTGTTTTTGTAAACTGTTATCTTTTTTCAGTTTGGCTTTGCTCAGGCAATTCAAAGTTAATGTTTATGTTTTTATCGAACAGATTACTAAACGCTGGATCGAGAAGCAACTTGGCATTGAACGTAGTTGATGGTGCTGGAAATCCTGCTTGTGATATACTCGAAATTGCTGTGGACGGTATTTATCTCAACTGTGGTAAACCACCAAGGCTAGGAAGAAGCTTTATAGTTACAGGATCTCGAATTGATTGGTTGATTGTATGCAATAATCCAGGGACATACTATGTGAGTTTCCAAAACATTTTGGTTTTCTTAAGCATCTGGATTTGCAACAAGACTTTAATGATTTTTTTCATGACCGTCTGATGTTAAATTATTTCTGCAAATGCCGTTGTACGTGTATAATTACTTTTCACTCATGTTCATGACGGTAGATTGGAATGAAATATGTAACAATTCGTGTTGACCCGTGGCCTTGGATTGGGTCAAGTTCAAACTAACTTTGAAGGTTAAGTTTGAGAGCAGATAAAAATCTATCAACGTTTTCTTCTTGTTACTGCAATAACATAGGCAGAAAATAACACAGATGATTAATTTTTCTTTCGATTAAGTTGATTAAAACTTTCGCGTGAAAGTCTGTATGCAAACATACGCAAGAGCGTCACTGCGCTCTATCATGAGTTTTCTTTCAACGAAACTTTTCACACGTGAATATTTTGTTGTCTAAGTGGAGTTTGACTGACACACATTGCAACCTGGGTTCTTTTTCGTCTTTGTTCAATCGAGATAAAACATCAAAACACTTTTGCTCACCACAGGTTCGTGTATCTAAGCGTTTCCACAAAGGTATTCAGAGCATTAAGGGAAGAAATATATAAATCCTACATTGGCTTCACTTGTCATCTTTGGTATTCTTTTCAAACTTTTCCTAATTAGTGAATGCAAAAGGTGGAACCAAATTCGTTTTTCCATTCTATGAAAATAATAAAAATTGATTATCATTTCATGATTCAGGTGACACTGTTTTGTCTACATTTTGAAGGAGTTATAGGAAAAGTGTTCTTGCATGCACTAAGCACTCAAATGGCAAACATGAATTTTCGTCCATTTAGCACGCATCTTTCATTTTCGCGATGTGTCATTGTCGTCCACAGCTGCAATCCTCCAACCGAACGATTGACGAATGGTCAACAGCAAACGAACCACCGCATTTCCAAATCTTGCTCACCATGAAAGTGAAGGGTCCATGTTGCAACACCAAGCTCCAAACTGAGCTCCCGGCCAGACCGCCTTTTGTCTGCGACTTCCTTGATAAAACAGAGGCAGATATACAAAGAAGATTTGTTGTTGAAGCAGATCCCAATTTTTCTACAAACAGGCTTTTTTTCACAAATGGAACAACTTACCGGTACTATCAACTAGAAAACACCTCTATCGTTGCTGCAAACGTAGCCGTGTTTTCAAAGATTCCTGGATTAGGGATCATTTTAACTTTGAACACATTATACAAAAATATACCTAAACCGAATGAGCTGAAATTTCATTTTTACATGCATTAATCTTTCTTCTATTGCAAGATACAAGAAATATATTCTTTCATTTCATATATCGTTACTTTTTATTCCAACGCACGTTCGGAAGAACAGACAAAATTTTGCTTACAGATATTTGCAATCTTTCAAATCTTTAAGTTAAGAAAAGCAATTTTTCAAATAGAAGGCAGTTTTGTTCAACCACAATTCTAATGCTCATGATAACTATATATTGATTTGTGAAGTATTTTTCTATGACAATACGGTGGAGTTGTTTGGATTTCAAAGTCTGTTCAGTATTGATTAACCAAATAACAAAAATATGTTTTAAACATTTGACAGGCGTTCGTGCTGTAATGATTTTTTGTACGCATTATTGCGTAACTTTTTTCCTAAACAGTATTGTGTTACTCCAAATGGTACGCGACATTGCGTAACTCTCATTGGTTCGCAGTGGTTGCATCAGTAACTTCATCCAACAAAACTCACCCTTAGGAAAATCTAAACCAGAATTTGCAATCACAAACACATTCTAGCTATCGAGGGTTTTCAGATATCCTGCATCATTTGAAGTTCAAATTACCAAAGTTATACAGCAATGGTCAAAGTTGAACACTGTTAAAAATATCATGATTTTATAAATTTTAATTTCGATTTCAAGCACCCAAACCATCGTTTTAAGCCTTAATCAACCACGTGCCAGACCCGGTTTTTCTTGAAAAAAAAAAGGTTTGTGTCCAACGGGACATTTGCAAATGTCAGATCCTCACGACTTAGTCCATTATTTTCTAGTTCTTTTCTGTAGCGGAAGTTTATTTGAAAAATCCCGATATTTATAAAATGCATCGTCCTTCAACATCAGTCCAAATCATTTTTGAATCCGTGTTGACTGGTAACAAACTGCGTAAGGATCTCAAACAAATGTGAATACACGAGATACTTTGGACCGGCAAGACGTAATTTCATGCAGCAATTCGAGCACAATATGTCATGATCTTAGCTTCACCAAGTAAAGCTGATTTTTAATCTGGAATTTGATATTGTCATTTGCTCAAAATTTTGATTTTGTGCTTTATTCAAACTTTGTGTATTGTTGCTTTGCTTTCAAAAGAGAATATCAAACATTTTCAGATCTCATCAATGAAAAGAATCGATGAGCTGTTTTTCTTTTAAATACACTGAAAATTTATCATTGGTTGCCTGGGATTTTAATAGGAAAGCTAAGAATAATAAGTAACTGTGCTTAACGTCTATCTTGAAATTTTAGATACAACGTTGAAGTGAATACTCTTCAGGAGTGGTATCTGATAAACCCAAGCACTGATACTTCCCATCCGATGCACATTCACACCAACAGTTTTCAGGTTTGTAAACACAATGTTTGCTCAAGTATAACGATATTTATCACAAATTGGGTAAAAACGAAAAGCGAAAAAGTGGTGCCAGTTTTGCAAAACTGCTGCAAATGTTACAGATGGTTTGAGTTTTTTTGGCTCCTTGCTATTCCCCTTTCTCGTTCAAAATCAGAATCTGTTCAAGGTAAAAACCTTGGATCAGTAATGTATGACAAAATGCGATGGAAATTTAACATGAAAAGATGTTGCTGTTTCACAGCAGCAACCATAGATTCTGGGTAATTAATGACCTGATTTTTGATAAACTTTGTAGATTAAACCATTAATTTCCCAATGGTGTACGATCAATACAAAGTACAGTTTTCAAAATGAGCTTCGCTCATACGTTGCAATAAACTTAATAAAATCGATTTTTTATTTTAACCCCCCTGCTTGAAATAAACAGCTTAAAGAATTTAGCACATTCCCGCACATGTCAATTTGCACCAAATCAAATTCATTTTCAAAACATATGTCAGTAGGAAATGTCACGGCATTGCACTATGAGGTGGAAAAACATAAAAGAATGCAAAAGAACAAAATCGCTAAATAAGTCCCGCATGCACCACTTGTTGAAATAAATGGCGCCAACATAACCCATCAGCCGGTTGATCTAGAGAGAAAAAATTTTGGCAAAAGTCCAGAAATTAGATTTTTTGCAAAATTTAGTACTTTTGGCCATGACGTTTGAACCACAAATCCTAGATGGCCAATCAAGTTCTGCAATTATGTAGGTTTTAGCTTACCTAGTTTTTGTTGAAACACAGGCACAAAAATGGTTCTTGATTTGGGGCGCTGGGTCCGATGATGTGGGTTAAAAATACCGAAGCATGCCTTTGTTATTGCGTCACCCATAAAAACTCAAGTTCCAAACATTCCAATTTCTTAAAATCAAAGTCCAAGACTTTCTGCATTTTCAGAAGGTTTGCACGTCTCTTCAGCTTAATCGACTGGCGAAATATGTTGAAAAAGTTGCTACAAAAAGTGACGCAGACGGGTGTTGAAAGGCAATTGGTTGTGCAAATATTTGTGCCCTTCGTGATGATGAAAACTAGACCAATCGTTGTCTTTAAGTCTTGATCTACAGTAAAAAGTTTGTTGAATTATAGTGAACCGCGTAGCGCTGTAGTCTTGATGCCATTGCTCACCAGCTTTCAAAATGAATTATATACAGTATTTCAAGAAACGCAAGTAGCGGAATCTTCACCACTCCCACCAATATTTCCAATTCAGTGATTGATAAGACATACACAATGTATACGCAAAAATCACTTGTGTGCAACTAAATCTCTCTTACGTTACATCAAAAAGCCTTCTTCCACTCATCTAAATAACAGCAGAAATTACAATTTCTAGCTATAATCGGTAAGTAGTGTTGTGTTTTTAATGTTGAAGGTTGTCAGCTACAACAAATACCTTGGACCTTATGGGAATTTTAACCCCCTTACTCTTGCCATGAAGCTATGGAATCAGAAAAATGAGACGTGTCGGTTTCAATACGATGGCTACGGTAAGCACTCAGGAACAAAACATCAAATCTGCTGCCAAATTTGGTTTTAAGGAGAAGGACATATGTCTTACTCGAAGGTCTGTTTGTTGCTGTGATGCACTTTGAAAACCAAGTGTCGTTTCTTCTTAAACCAATCAACTATTGGCACAACCTCCACACCAAACCTTTATGATGAGTTGGTATGATTTTTCATGTTTTCGTCTGTAGATCCAAACAATGACGTTCAACGGCCCGCCGATTGGAACAAGTACCTCGGACACAACAAACGTTGGAAGGAGGGAGGTCCAGAAACAATTGGTTACTCTGAGGCCGGAGTCTTTCGTGACACGATTTTAGTTCCGCCCTTGTCAAATATAACGGTGAGCAGGAATTATGTTCGGAAACATTCACATGAAGTTTGTAGATACATACAGACAACAAAAACCAAGTATAGGTCAATGTTCTGTACCTGTTTGTTACAAAGTGTTTTGACGAAGGCACAAGATGAACGAATGGTAGCGGCATTGACGGGAAAACACTCGGCATCGCCGTTTACCTAACTGTGGTCCTGTATTGCGTGTTAAAATCGATTTTTGGATTAATTTTCATTCTTGCTATGCTAGCGTCTTTCCATGTATCAAGAAATGCAATTCGCCTTCAGTGATGCTCATAACTTTTTCATAACTTGTGAAACATTGCATTTTAACTCACGTCCTTGGTGCCAGTGCCCCAACCCCAAGAAACACTGTAAATTTCCAACTACCTACCAAACGCACATCAGCGCAGAACATTATATTTTGTCAACATATGCGTTGCTGTCATTGGTACAAAAGGATAATTCTTAAAAATACAGGTGTCAAATTATTTGCGTTGCGTTATGCAGGATTCGTTGTTCCACAACGATAAAAGTACAAAAATAAATTCAGGTATACTGTAATTCATTAATCTCAAGCGAATAACTTTCTTCATATTTTGATAGAATAGCTTTAAATTTTGTTTTAAATTTTTCCTTAGTGATTTGGAAATCTTTGTTCGTTTTACAATATTCTTAACTGTCTAGCACACCTGCCAGATTCCCTGCGGACAGTGCCTTTAATTTTTCATTCGGGAAAGATCATGTTGAATATTTGTGTTGTTTGTTGATTGTTACGCTTAGCTGATCCTTCGATTGATCCATCGGTAGATTTCACCTCATTCAAGTCACAGATCGAGATACGGTGACCTGGTGTTGCAAAGAGAAAATATAGAAAATATTTCGATTTCTTGTAAATTTTCGTCTAGCCCAGTTATGTACAACCCACGGCACGTGGGCCGCATGTGACCCAGTCGAAGGTTTTGTGCGACCCAGTTTAGGTTTTCGCTTTAGTGAAAGTATCCTATATACCAGGGGTCGGTAATCTTTATGGCTAAGGGAGCCATGAAACCTACATATTGTTAGTATTTCGGTGAGAGACATATAATATTTTGCAACTAACCAACGTGTGCATTTTGAAACAAAATCAAAAATTTTAAACAATGCTAAATGTCTGAAATTTCTCTATAATAACGTGGTTCCAACTGTTAATGCGACTTCTGGTGTAGCTGATGGCTTTGTCGCCTGGTAGATGGACAATTACAGAAAAAAGTTCATTCGTAACAATCGTGTTAAGAAAATATCAAGCGAGCCAGATGCCGTCATTGAAAGAGCCACATCTGGCTCGCGAGCCATAGGTTCCCGATCCCTGCTATGTACTGACAACCTGTCTTTATTTTGATAATCTTGAATTTGATATTTTTATTGCGGATCGTCTTCAGTGCCACTCTGTCACGTCTATTACCATTGCATTCGGGATTCGACGCTTTCAGTATATTAGCTAAGCAAAATAATATAATTTGCTAAGATCAAAACAAGCACCTGAATGTGTGGCTTCCATGGCCTCCATACTGGTGGCCTCCATGGCCTCCAAAATGTGGCATCCATGGCCTCCATGCTGTGGCCTCCATGGCCTCCATGCTCACGTTTGCATCATCACAACAAGATGAAAGCAGAGCTCAGTCGGCTGATTCCTCTAAGACCTGTAGAAAACGTAGAGCTTTTTAATGTACCCAACTTGCAATTAAAATTTGAGTAAATTTCTAATAAAACAGTTTCTTCTTTCGTTCACAAAACATTTGAAAAGGCACTTCTTAAAGCGTTTGTCATGCAAATCTCAGAAATAATATGGCGTTCTTGAAACTTAAAAGTGTAACGAGACAGTTCTGAAACGTTTATAAAAGAAAAATGCAGACATAGCTTGCCTGTTGCAACGCAAATACGATGTATTTTACAGAACACGATGTTTTTTTAACTGAACATTTTCGTTTGAATCTTTGCAGCAATGAGCGTAATATCATTTACTGTGATAATGATTCTCTGGCATGTCAATACAATTGATTGAGGTTTGACATCTGGAAATGGCATCTGTGGTTGTTGTGAATGATACACTATGTTAAATTTCACCTACAGATTCGTTTCCTGACTGATGAATTCATCTCTCCGATGGTCATGCACTGCCATATCTTGCAACACGAAGATCTAGGAATGATGATGGTTGTTAACATTGTTCCACAAGGTTCGTTACTTCGTATAATTGCGTCAACCGTGAGGGCAAACCAGGCAAAACTCAGGACATTATTTCCATTTCTTCAGACAAGACATTTTGTGTTATCATCCTAAACACAGGGGCTGGCTGTTTGTGGAAACGTTACGCGTTTATTTAGCTATATGAATCGCTACCGAAGCATTCATTAACCCCATCCCAGTGATGTTAGGGTCTTAATTCCAGTCGATGCCGTTGGTATTGCGTCAACGATGCACAAACCTTGACAAAAGTATAACGCTAATGAATGAAAGGTGAAAGACACTTATTTAGCTGAAGAAATGATACACTTATTTTCAGTTCGAAATGGCCTAAATAAAATAATCGAGTTGTCTGTAAATCAATTATAGAAATAAAGCTGCACTCATCAGACTTCAGTGTTAGTTTCATTTGATATCACAATAATGTTCGAAAATAATTTCACCGTTACTGCCACCTAAGTACAGTTATCATCGCTTACACTAAAACAAAGTCTACAATGAATTGAAAACATGAGAACGTGTGGTGTTTCCAATAGTAACGGTTTATTCACATGTGTTTGTGACTTAAATCACGAAATAACACTACTGCAACATGAAAACAGAATGACATTAACGAGCATAAATTAACTGCATGCCGATTAAAGTACAAAAAAATAAAACATGACGGGTTTAACAAATTGATATGTTCTAACATATTTGAACCACAAAGGGTTGGTGAAAGACGTTGTGGTCCACTGGTGAAGCAGCCCAGTTGCTAGCACAATTCAAATTTTCATAAAAAAGTTTCACATGTAATGAAATTAAAATTAACGAAAGGCATTGAATCAACATAAGATTAATATACACGCCAACAATAACACAAAAGCGAAGAAAAGGCATGCTTATGTGAAATTGATGGCGTGACCAACTGGCGAGGTAAAAGATATAAATGAAACAAAAGCATCATTTCGTTAAAGACCACGAAGCGACGCTTTTGATACTGGATGCAATTGTGTTAGTAACTCGCGAAGAAGTCAACTCTAGGGATGCTGACGTGATTTTTAACACGCATTGGAAAGGATGGTGCAGCTCATACTTTTCAAATTTGACGGATGGCGCATTTCAAAATGTACTTCGAACGTTGTTTTTCATCAATTTTCTTTTTCACAATAAACCTCTATCACAAGGTCTACTCTACAAATATTTTTCCAACTTTCCTAGAGTGAACAATGAAACTCAAAGCATTGTAAATCGTTTCAGTCAACCATCCCCTTTTCTTCTTGACGTATGTGGTGTTGTGAACACGTTGTGTTTTTCGCAAATCCTATCGATATATTTGATTGCTGATAGAATGTTGTTTCTCATGTTTTGCTAGGAGAGCGATTTAACACTTGCACAACCACTTATCGTATTCATCGCCGGTCACTGGTGTGATGGCCCACCGCGTCACGTGCCTAAAGCGTACAGTCAGGAAGTGCTTCACAAAGGCAGCTACGAACAAGCAACAATAGAGTGAACCTGGTCGGTGTGGACATCTCTATTGATGTTTTTCAGTGCACTTGCAGACTTCGCGTTCATCCCGTTGCGCTTTCAAATCTCCCATGAAAAGCCGCAACTAAACTAGAAATCTGTGCCAGAAAAACGCTTAACTGAGATAAGCCTTTAAGGGTTTGACAATTTCAATGAATACTTTTCATCAAGGATGTTTCTTTTCACGTTAGCGTTGGTACAATTAAAAACCATTGCTAAAGAACACAAACGAACATAAAGCATCAGAGTAAAACATATTGCTTCAATGGCGCTTGCTTCGTCTGACACGTTTGTTGAGTTGAAGGCTAAAGCAATTGCGGTGTTAATGTATTTTGTTTCAAACAAATTTATTTACTTCCTTCAAATTGAAACTACAGGATTTAATTTGTTTCAGGAAAAATGCAAATGGCTGCAAATAAACTTTTGAACAACAGTAATCCACAGAATGATTGAAGGTTTTGCTTACAGGTGCAAATTTGACAAGCGATGTTACAGTGCCATCAGGTGACGCATATCCCGGATCGTGTGACACTTACAAACCATATCCGTTTAACACTGAATAATAAAGCTGAAAATCCTCGTGAGTATGCATGCTATGAGAGGGTGTTAAAAGCAAGAAATATTTATAGTGGATAAAAGTGGAAAGTGTCATAAACCTGCAAGACGCCTATAATGCTTTGCTTCTAAAAGTGTGACCATTGTACACAACAATGAGCCCTTTTCACGCCATTTAAGGTTACATCTGGTTATCACTTCGAAAATGCGCTTCGCCCGTGTAAATCACGCAAACTCATGTGAATCACGCCAGCTTATGTGAATCACGCCAGCTCATGTGAATCACGCCAGCGCATGTGAATCACGCAAACTCATGTGAATCACGCAAGCTCATGTGAATTGCTTCCAATTATTCATTTGCAATAATACTTTTCCCAAAGACGCAAATTGTCATAAATTAACTAAATTTGTTGCGTCAATTTAAAAACGGACCAAATATCTATTATCATTCTTCTCATTGAATTTTTCAGATTTCAAACTGTTTTGATTGCTGTGGTTGCGATGATTTTCGTGTTGGTTCGAAAAAGAAAACGAAAAAGATTTAACAAACAGAGCCTTTTTATCGGATTTTGCTCTGGCTTTCAAAGCATCGAAAGATAGGTTCCGAAGAATGACAAATCTTACGTGTTTTTGTGGTTGGAAGAACTTTCGTGTTTTGTTCTGAAAATTAAAAGTGTATCGTGTCGTTTTTGTGGAGAAAACGTACATCGTTGCGCATTGATAGGAAAATGTAGTTAATTTCACATCGTGGGTGGCTTGGCTGAACCGTTGCGTATGTTCAAAATTTACCAAGAGTATTTTTTTCTTATATCCGTGAAAACAGAAACATGCTGCCATTTTCTCACTTTCTAATCCATTCACGACACATTTTGTTAAAAATACACTTTTCGCAAGCTTTCACATTTCAATTTTACCGACAACATTTTTAAATATTGTTCAAAAGCAGGAATATTCAAGCTTATTAAGTTGGAAGCCAAGTAAATGTGTCTACGTGCATAGGTTTGATTGCTCAAGGTTTTGTCCGTCGTACCTTTTACCTGCCAATTTCTTCCATCCAATTGCGGAGCAAAAATGCAAAGTATGCTGTAATATTATTTGATTACTGCCTTTGGCAGCGCCTACTGAATTTGGCATCTTATTCCCAAAATACTATACGTTCACCGACATGAAGATAAATTTTTGGAACAATAATCAGCTGAAGTGATTAGAATCAAACCGTTTAATCAATATGCATCTAACTTTTATGCGTGTTTACCCTAACGATCTGATGCTTTTTCCATTATTGCAGTGATTGCCTACTATGCAACCCTTCAGCGTTAACGATGAGAAATGCCGTGCACTGCTAAGCATTTATTTCTATTCATTGTGGCCTGGGTGCATTATCTAACACAGGGTTCAGCAACCTTTTGCTAACTGCGCGCCGACTTAAGGTTGCAAAACATTCACTGCGTCATTCAGTACACGTTTTTTTATACAAGTCAAGATCAGTGCACCATGTGCGTGATTCATAACAAAATTGATGGTAAAACGTGGAGCTTCTGCGTGACATTGGAAGTTGCTTTGCATCCCAGGTGTGGCATGCGTGTCGTACGTTGCCGATCCCTGACTTCTAACACCTGTGTTGTGTTAAGACTTTGGATGTTTGTGTTCTTTGACTAACCTGTGTTGTATTTGGAACGGGACAGAAGTTTGATCCAAACAATAAATGAAAATAAAAAATGTAATGAAGGCTTCAATCTGGAAGCGCAATAGACAGTTCATGCTACGATTACTATAAAAGCAATTGCCACTCCGTGCGGGCGATCATGTGGACATTCACAATCTGTTCCTTTAGAAGAATCGTTGCTAAAGTAAATTTTGGTGCTAATATTCCATTCAGACTTCATCAAACTGCATCCCATATTTTATGGAAATGTGGTGGTAGGCATAACCAAAACTTTATATTTTAACAACTAGGTGCTTTGCCAATCACTATTACCTAGCATGGGTCGCTAGCGAACTGTGTCGAATATACTGACAAGCTTGTGGAAGGACATCAGAAAATTGGGCGTTTTTTGCAACATCATGAAACTTTCTAAACGAAAGCTCAGAATCGATAAAAACAGTAAATTCAACAAATTCCTGAATACCACTGAGAATTTGACGAATAAAAGTTCAAAAAGGAAAACATGTAAAATCTCTATATGGTTAAGAACAGCATGCAAATTCAGTAACAAAGTGTTCTGTTACTCTTTCCAGTATCAACAAAGAACTCTGACAATTTTATGTTCATGGCAACATAGTTTCCCACAGTTTTGGTAAAAAAATCTGAAAATGGATAAAATTTTGGTATAAAACCAAAAATTGATTTTGTAGCAAATGTATGGCTTTTTAGCCATAACTTTTCAATCATAAATGCTAGAAAGCCAATCAAAGTTTCAAAAGACTCAGGTTATAACCTAGTTTCCACCAACAACTTGAGTCAAAGTTGACTCTTGCGGTTGGGGCTCAGGGCCCGATGACCTGGGTCAAAACTTCTAACCCTACCCCACTTCGGACGTCAACCACAAGAAAACCTAAAACTTTCAAACATTTTTTGAAATCCAAACGAAAAGACTAGCCGCATCTTTCAAGGGTTTCAAAAGTTCGCTATCTCAATGTGCCTGGCGAATTCTGAAGTTGCTACGTGACGCAAGAAACGTGGATTTCAGTTACGGAGTTGCTAAGTGGCGCAAGAAACGTTAAATCTACCGGCCCCCAAGGTAGAATCATGAGAAGGCCGATGTTGAATATTTCGCATATAATTATAGAAAAGCTCTGTAAGTTTGCGGTGTCAGCAGCGTATCAGTGTGTACATTAAGGATGTCTAACGCATTTGATTTGGTGGGCTAAAGCGTAGACATGGCTAGACTGCAGGTGCCCAATACACGACATCACAAATTCGTTGATGACGTCAAAATAATTTGACTCTGCCCGTAGCTAATCAGTTCGCTGGCCGCACGGAAGCAATTCTTGAGGCGCATGTTCAACCTCGCTGGCTCGTATGACATCCGCTTGGAAAAACGTATTGCCTTGTTACCTTACATGGGTCGCTTGCGGCCCTATATTTTTTCGGGAAAAATTTAATTTTGTCTGAAAAATTTACAATTAGAAAAACTTTGTGTGTATGAAAGTAATGTCAACGAGCAACTTGAGGAATACATGGAGTGTCAAAGTAGTGCACCATTTGATATGGGATAGGACGCACTTGCAAAATTCCGCTCGGGTCCGTAGCGACCCACATAGACGTTTGAGGGTTCAATCGAAATAATCAATTTGGTGTTTTTTTTTGCAAGTGTTTGTTAAAGGTCGAACAATTCGACAAATGTAGATTTGGGTGAAAGCCCATACAGCAAGAAAGCGAGAAAAAACTGTCGATAACAAGTGTTTGTTAAAAGTCGAACAATTCGACAAATGTAGATTTGGGTGAAAGCCCATACAGCAAGAAAAGCGAGAAAAAACACATACAGCCAGAAAGCGAGAAAAAACTGTCAAAAAGTAGCAAGAACAAACACGGTTTAAAACAATCAAAAGGAACGTACGAACATTACCCACTGAGTGGAACAAGGTTTTCGAAGAATTTGCATGTTTTGATGTGTTTACAACACACTGTGAGGTTTCTGACTACATGTGCCCACATTTAAGTGACGATGTACCACAAGAGCAAAGCAGATAGACCTGCTCACAATGTGTTATACTAGGAAGTAGGTTTTTCGTGCCATACGCATCTTCAATCCTGCAAATTGCAAGCAAAACGTAATGCAAGACGATGAAACACTAATGGAAGACACAGCAATCAGGTTAACTGTAGTTTAAACACACCCTAAGGCTTTTATATTTAGAAAAAACACGCGTGCCTTCCCAATCTGGTCATCAGTTTAAAACTACAAATCGCCAGTGGGAATCACGCCAGCTCATGTTGATCATTTTCAATCTGTCATGTACGCTTCGTCATAATAATACTGCATAGAGTGTAACTGTGTTATGCAGTACACTTCATTTCGCTAAAGATCTGTCAAAGTGCTGTTCAAATCGTTTCCTGTGCTAGCGTTTGATCTTTTTGCTGTTATAAAATGACAGAGTGCTCCTTTTCTTTGTTGTGCTTGTCGATGATAACGAAGAGCCGTCTGTTGTTTGTTTGGCAGAGTTTTTTGCTCTCATGCGTTGCTGGCAACAAAAGCGTCCAACCACAACTCACTCGTCCAGATAGAACATCATTGTTATTACCTCCCCCAGATGGAACGGCATTCGATGCTTGTGTATAGAGAATATTGAACGCTTCAACGTTGAGAAACTCCAAATTGTAGACGCAATTGGTCAAGAAACTTTGTTGTACAAGTACAAGATTGTCTTCTTGTACTTATGGTGATATAGCGTCGATATTTACGTAAGAATCTTCTATTATCACTGTAAAGTGAGCGATTCTAGCGTCGAATACGGGTTCCCACGTGGATGTCGAAAGTCATGCGTGCTTCTTTGAAAAGAGTTGAACATGCATTACTGATATTCAGAGAGGTCAGTCAGCAGAGGCCCTATCCATCCACAATCTTGTAGATTGCATACCGGATGCTTACACTTATTCTCATTGAAACAGAGGTGTCCGTGATTATCGAGATCGTCTTGGTTATCGAAATGATTTGTCAGTCCCGGCATACGGAATACTTCTGAGGGCAGCTCTGGGTAACGTGATGTTGCGTCACACAGCTCTAAAAGGTTTAATAGGCGCAGTTCAGCACTCGCACTCTGAGTTTCTGTTTCCACAAGAGACCGTGACACGAAGTCACTTTTCCGTTTGACATTTGGTCATGCTTTTGACGTAACTTTTCAAATCACTTTAGGTAAATGCATAAGTGGTGCTCAAGTTTGAATTCGTGTCTGATAGTAATTCCCTCAAGTAAGAAGGTGATGATGGTTTAAGAGGTCAATTTCAAGCTCATGGCAAAGACTGCTGTGTTAGTGGGACCAAGAAAGTGTGGTGTTAACATCTTCACCCATGAAAACATGATCACCGGTTAGGAACAGCTCCGTATCTCAAAACAGATTTCCACTGACCTGTGGATTTGCGAGGCTGAGCTGGAGGGGTATTTCAGCAACACTAGGTGCAGGGCCGGCTTCACTCTCACCTACGTTGTTCGCCCTAACGTTGCAGGCACTTTGATCATCATAAGTTCTGTGTAAAGGCGTTTCGGAAGATGCTTCCGCCTGCTCTGGAGGTGGAACGGATGGTCGATCGAAATGACCTCGTCTGGTGGCAAACTATGTATCCAAAGCAGGGCCTGATT
>Ga0210059_1009771_pt1 | contig 14917 bp, 7 predicted proteins | sample Ectturendosymbi2_FD_188042 | JGI IMG/M metagenome (GOLD analysis project Ga0210059, IMG submission 188042) | Ecteinascidia turbinata endosymbiont from Florida, USA - Sample 2 (SPAdes) (version 2) | ecosystem: Host-associated > Tunicates > Ascidians > Unclassified | place: Key West, Florida...
GCCACCTTGGCCCACTTTGCCTGGCCCTGGGCGCCAACCGTTAGGTGGTAGTATTTCGCTGAAGTTTTTACTGGAAACTAGGCTACAATCCGAATCTTTTGATACTTTGGATGACCTGCTGGGGTTTCAGGTTCAAAAGTTGTGATGTAAGTTAGTAAAAATATTTGACTAATTAGATATTTGGAGAAAAATATATAATATTGTAAATATCTTGAAAAATACTGACAGCAGGAGAAACAAGACGCCAAATTCGGATTCAGCGGCCAAAAATTATCCAGAAAACATCCCAACCTCGACATAAAAAATTTTTTGTTGCATAGTGATTCGACCAGTCATCTTTTTCACCGACCGATTCTATCAAAATTCTGCGAGTTTCATAAAACGTTGCTGTGCAAAACGCAGCATCGTAAAGATAGCAAATTTTCTTGTGCTTTGTATACAAATTTCTAAAACGCAAGGCTGCCTATATACTTTTTAATGTTTTGCATTCACTTTTGAAACAAATACCTTTCTTAAGCTCCGGTAAAATTTTGACATTTATCAAAAAATCGAAATGTAACCAAAGTTTCGTGTCGAAGATTTCTTCTTGTATGTTATTTTGGATTACAAAGTCGACAATCAACTTGCCTAATCAAACGGTTAATAAAGGTTGCCGCAGACATTAAAGCCTTACCTAGACCATGTAAATGCACTTGTTACATTTACAACTGGAAATGGAAGTCAATGCTTGTTCGAAACAAATTGGTTGTGTATAAATCAACTCTCTGCTTTTTTTACAAGAAAGTGTATTCGGTGGAGTATACGGGAGTAGTCTGGAAGATCAACTAGAAGAAAAGTCTGACCGCATGCAGGAAAAGATGCAGAGGATCGCCTACACTATGCATTTGTGGAAACAGAGCCAAGTATGATTTGCAGCGGGGTGTGCCATGACTGAACTAAATTTGAAAACTTTCTCGATCGGCCTTCAGGGATTCTTGCGTCAAACTTTAACAAAATCATGTTTTTTTCTCCACCTCGTTCTCGGTTGAACCATTTTATATGGAGGCGGTCGCTTGGTGTTGACATATACTTGCTAGAGTTGATGTTACCCCAAAGCTTATGGCTGTGAAAAGAACAGAACGTTGCAAGAAAGTTGTTGATTTCACCTTGATTTAGCTTGCGTGTTTATTATTTCAAGTTTAACATTCGATAAAGGCAATGCGGTTTTTCTTTATCAAGACGCGGGTGACAAAGTGACGTGAGCAGAAAAAACAACCTTCTTCATTTATACTTGCAGCTCACACAGTTAGAACGTGCGCAACTGTTTTCTTTTATTTGAACGTGCATTGTGAGTATTGCATGACACGCAAACCGCTTTTTCTTAATTTTTTTAAATTAAATTTGTAAACGTTTGGCAAAAACTGCTGACAATAAAAAACATATTATCAGAAACTGCTGACAGAAAACCTTAATGTCCCCGTTTGTTTGCTTCCACAACCGAATCGATTGGATGCATTTTTGTTTATGAGGCGTATGCCATAAATCGATTTACCTTCGACTCTTTTTCAATCGTTTTTCGCTAGTTTCTTTGCAAATGCCGTTGCACATGAATTACCACAGCAGTAGCGCCCACATCCAAAGCACACCTTGCAGAAAAACACACCTTCCTTGGCTGACCAAGATATAGTTCAAAGTCTGAAGTGTCGGCTTCTTTTTCCTCAGATAAAGCAACAAAAAAGCAAAACCTTCCGTCTAGATCAGTTGTTTTTTAACGGGTGTCCGCTGTAAAAAATCTGAGGGTCTTCAAAAATAATGCCACAGTGTTTACTTTTACCCTCAGGTGCAGAAACAACAACGACCACCACTTTGACTAATGACACAACCGCAGACGAGGGGTCTTCAAGCCAAGTATCTTTAGGAATAGGGCTGTCCGGGTTTGGAAAGGTTACGAGCCACTGGTCTAAACAAAAGTACCGTTACATTGAAACTTACAAAGGATCCAATAATAATCGGGTTGTTCAGGGAATAAAAAGCGTTGCTTTTTATCTTATTTCTCCCAACCTGTTTGCCACACTGATGTTTCACTTTGCAAATTCTTTAAATGAAGTTCTAGAGAAACTGCTTTGTCAAAAAGGCAACCGCTTTAATTTTTATTTTGCAGCAACTTGTCAAAGCTGCAAGTGGACAGCTGGACTATGCTTGTCGCAGGTGGCTCGATGTTCAACATATACCGAGGAACTCAACGTAAGAAACAATCAGTTCCTATCAAGCATTTTGGATTTCCTAAGCAAGTTGTAGAATTGAACGAATAGTTTTGAAGTGCATGTCAATGCACTGCAATTTGAAAAACAGGGCAAGCCAAAAACTGTACTGTTTGCGTCAGTGTTTTGAGTGGTTTACTGGTTACGCCAATCCAATTTTACAGAAACTGATACTTCCAACCCGTTTCATGCCCTTGCATCCTCACATCCAGAGTGCTTAGATTTTATGAGTCTTTTTTGGTCGTGATGCATCTTAAGGAATATTTGTACCCGACCAGTAATAAGTGTTGCCTGGCAACGCCGTCTCACTTTAACCACATTTGCGTGAATTTCAGTTTCCAGATGGTCCGGATCCAAGCGATATCCGATTCTCGAAACTACTTTATTGCTGCCTCACGGAACTTGGCTCAAGTTCTGAGATTCGTTCACCCTGTCAAGGTCCCGTACTGCGATACTAGCGAGGTGGGGCTTTGTTTTAAGCCTAAAGTTTCAATAACATCCGAGAAAATGGGTACTCAGTGCTGGTTTGTGATTTGACGCTCATGTGTTGATCACCGCGGAACTGCATCCGTGTTCCACTAACACACATGACTTTTGGAAGACACAAAAAACGTGTATGCAGACTTCGTATTATCTTTTCAAAGCAAGTAGAACGGAGAAATACCCGTAAACATCCCGAATTTTTGTGGAGTAATGCATGTGCATGTCTTGAAAAAATGTAAACATGATTAAGCTGTTGGTGAGTTAAGACGAAAAATAAAAGCAATGCCGAGTCCGCTTTGAAAAATCCGTAGCATCCTTATAGTTTCGCTGTTCAGATCATTTTTTTGCACACGCAAACATTTCAAACAGTTGCCCACAAAACATCAAACTCGCTTGTTTCTAGGTGGAAATTGCTTTTCGTGTACTTTGCAGCGTTAGAGAGTCGCGTTTGCCCCAACATCAAGTCTAAACCAAGGGCAAGGTGGTTTCTTTCTGAGCATCTTTTGTTTTCAATGAGAAAATTGCGGTTGTACAATTCGACGCTGGAGAATGCTTTCAGGAAAGCTGAGTAGTAATTGTTTTGCCGAGGACGATTTATTGCAGAAATGAAGATAAACTGAGGTCGACAAAGTGTAAGGAACCTTTTCAATCCATAACATCATTTTGAAAGAAGCCATTTCGATGCATGTTTACACCTCAGCTGCAAATCGCAAGCAAGGTTTAAAGCAGCTATGTCCAACCCAAATGGCTTACTGAGCCTACAATTACGTCACTATCTTAATCAGGGCCGCACAGTGAAGAACATATTAATGAGGGCCGCAGTTGGAATGGCTTACTTTGATCTTATCAAACTAAATTCAGCTTAAAGCGTTCGAAACCTAACTGCAATGGTAACATACGTGATAAAATGGCACTGAGGAGCACCTGCATCAAAAATGTCAAATTCAAGATTATTAAAATAAGGACGGTTTGTCAGTGTATAGGATACTTTCACTGCAGGTGAAACCTGCACTTGGCCGCACAAAACCTTCGACTGGGTCACATGTGGCCGGCGGGCCGCGCGTTGGACATACTGTAGCTGGTTTCGGGACTTCGTCGGCAGGCGCGAAACGTCGAGGTCGTCGGCCACCCATTGTCCGACATTGCAGTCCGGCAACAAGCATCAGTGTTATGAGAGCTTGTTCACCCGTGCACGCAGAAACTGCGTGCTTTCATTTGGTTCTTTCGTTCAAACTCATCACGCCCGATTTTTTTTCTTTGCGCGCTCGCACACCGCGTGCGGCAAACGAACCAGGAAGCGATCACGCGTTTGAAAATCCCTGACCTCATTCTTGCAGCTGCGAACACTCGGCCAAGCAATAAATCACATCTTCATCGACGGAATGAGTCGCGAACGTCACAGCCACGCCTTCCACGTCTACCGAACAGTTCATGCAAGGTCAATGATGCTGGAAAAATGGATCACCAACGTAAGCGTAGCTAGATTTTCCACTTATGCTTTTCAATGAGGTTAATGCAGCGCGTTATTGGTAGGCTTGTACTTTCAAAACATAGGTTTAGCTTCACAATGGTAAAATATGATTTTCATTCATCTGAAACAGTCAAATATGATGATAAAATATTATTTCTATTGGAAACGTTTCAGTTTACGTGGTGAGATCGCCAATGTTTCATGTCCTTTGACTGCTGCATGTTACCAGTTGGAATGTGGATGACAAAAGCTCAGCATTTTGTGATTTATAATTGTGTAAAGCGTATAGCTTGTAATTTTTAAATTAACGGTGCTGTCATTTTTTGCACATAGCGAACTGGACCCTGAGCTTATAATCAATTTTAACTAGTGTTGTAATATAGAGCTAAGACCTATGTCACCTAACGTTGAACTTTGACCTTGACTAATTTAAATCATATTTTATATACATTTATCAAAAGTACTCTCTCTCTCTTCGTCTGCCGCCTTGACGTGGTGGGATAGCTTGCACACCTCTGTGACCCTACGAGCTATACTGGCGGGAGTTCGCTCCTAGCAGGGTCACCCATGCCGGACAGGTCAAAGGGTAGAGGTCAGACAAAGCGCAGATTGCAAATAGTCTTCCTGGCCGCGGGGGAAGGCTACTACAGTGATAGCGTGCCACTAGTATTGTGGTGATGTCCATGCACTGCAGGTGAATGTTCAGAAAGGTCTCTTATATCTCTGTGCCTATCTCAATATTCGTTAGGCCTGCTTGGATACTGCGGGGCAGTCTCTGACCATCCCGGCCGACACGCTACCCGTTCCGCCGGACTCACTGGTCACGAGACCCAGAGGGAAGCGTTTGTCCTGGGCAAGCATCTGCTTCCAATTTTTGCATGCCCTGGCGCAATCGCAATTTAAAATGACTCCACAACCAAACGTAACTCAGTGGTCAACTTCGTCCACGTGTTTGGTCCGTTGGCAACCTCTCCATCCGAGTTAAAATCCAGGTGTACATGGCCTGTGTTGTCGGTGTGCTACTCTATGGTTGTTAAATGTGGACAACATACAGGCACCAAGAACGCCGTCTTGGCGCTTTTCACATGCGTTGTCTCCACTCTATCTTGGGGTTGTCCTGGAAGGACCGTGTGCCCAATACCTCAGTACTGCGAACGACTGGTTCTTACGACCTCATGACCACCATCAGACATCGACGTCTACGGTGGGCTGGTCATGTGTCCCGGATGGAGGACAACCGCCTGCCAAAGCAAGTTCTATATAGTGAACTACCCAATGCTCCCCGATCGACTGGACGTCCAAAATTGCGTTTCCGGGACGTGCTCAAGCGCTACCTAAACGCGTTTAGCATAACAAGTACTTGATGGAAAAAACTCGCTTGCAACAAAAGATAGTGGAAGTCATCCGCTGAAACTGGAAAGCAAACATCGAAAAAGTCATTCTTGGAAGATTGTGAGTGCCGCCGTGCTCATCGTCGCTCACGACGGGATAGGCCTTGATGATGATGATTGTGATCAAAGGGTTGTCGGTAGTGAAAGGGTTGACTGGTGATGAACACTTTCAACACGGGTTTTGCGTTATAAATTACGCCACATTGGCAATGAGCAGGAAGGCTTGGTTACACTTAAAAATTCAACGTGTAACCGCCTAAATAGTTGCATGAAGATTTTGACAAACAAACAAAGAAAGTAATAGTTTGAAAAAGTAAGACTCTGTGGCTCTTACCGCAATCAAATCCGCATTTTGATTCAAACGAATGTGAAAAGCTGTGCACTGGTATTGGATGTATAGGTTGAAACAGATATCGAGTTATTTTCATTGCAAGCACTCGTCTGTTAACACTCATGTCCAGCGGCAACGTTCCCTGTTGTTGCTATTTTCAACCTGGCATCTTAAACAATAAATTCGAAGAGTTTGTTTAGGTGAGAAGTGTTTCTGCTGCTTTCTCAGTCCGTCCGGCAGGTTACGCTAATCGTTGTGTTTTTAAAACTGCTTGCTCTGCATGTACTGTGAAAAAATGCTGCATTTTATGCTTTGTCATATCGTTAACTTTGCATAAAAATATTTTCAAGTCTTACCTCCTAGACTCTTCTACTTAGTTCAAAGACGTCAATTTCAAGATAGTTTATTTGACGATGACTCATCGGTTCGTTGCAATTCTAAAAAAAAATAATAAGCTTTTAACAATTGTCATTTCCTGGTCAGCTCTGGTGATGCCTCCACAAAATATGTGCTGTCGATTGCAGGGACAAGTTAAGAATAACCTTGCAGTCCGGTAACTGTAGGTTATACTCTTCGGCCTGTTGAAAGCAAGGCGCCTGCGTTGGCATCGTTCCGTCACTCATCTGTTTGAAGCCCGGGCGCCCAAAAGCTTTCTTTATGGTGGATTGAGATCGGGCGCTTGAAATGTTTGCCGCCTTTTTTCGTCGATTCAAACAGGTTTCCAAAGAAACCTGCGGCAATTCAAAAATCTTACGCAATGACTGACAATGAGATGCTGAAGTTTTTCCAGCTTGAGATTTGTTTTTCTGCGCAAAAGTTCCTTGAGGTTGAATCTCATTAATGATAATCCATTTGCAAATATGTAACCGCACCTCTATTGGTGATCTGACTACTTGTGCAAAACTTTCTCTCCACAAGCAGCAGTCGTAATCGTAAAGGTTCTACCGCGCATGCGCTCAACTTGCTGCAGGATCCAGTATTGAAGAACTTCAAGTGGCAACATAGTTGTTGCCAAAATAGATCTGTAAACATTTTTAAACATCACATTTGACGAGTTAAAGAATTGCGTGCGACTATCAACTTTCCTCCAAGTTCAAGCAAAGATTACATGCTCCTTGCAGGTCATTGCAATGAAGATCAGCGTAGATTTGGACAACACACGTCGCGAGTGCGTAGACTTGAAGAAGTCGTTGAGAAAAGAGCGTCTGCGCCTCATGCAGGAGAAAGCAGAGGAGCATGGAGTGAGCGTCGCCCTTGTACTCGATGCGGATGAAGCCTTGGATTCCATCGGTGAGTCAGGATGGTGCAGGTTGGTTTGATCAGAAGTGTATGCACTCTTCTTTGATTTCGTAGTGGTGGATGTTTTCGAAGAAATGGAACCCGCGGGCAGGGTCAATGCTGCAAAAAGGTTCCTCCACCCCACAACCCAGAAACGTTAGGTTGAAAAAGATAGTTTTTCAATAGCTTTGACTCGTGACAGTATCCACTTTGTATGTGATCCTCCTCTTAACACAAATTGGACCCCAACAATATTATCCTAACTAGGTCCAGCAAATTTCGAGATTTGTGATGGACTTAAACTTCACTCTGTGTACGATTATATCCCAAAGTTTCAATTGTTTGCATAAACGTCGTGGTCTTTCCCAAAGTATGCTCCAAATTGGCTTCGCGGCTTTGTAAGTAAACTCGCTTATGTCGCGCAAAGTTGTCAATTACTCGAACACATTCCTCTCTTTGGGGATTTCCGTGGTTTTAGCTGTGATTGCTCCCTTCAGTTCACCAGTCTTGGGTCTTCAAGTCCGGTAAGTTGGGGTGCCCACTCAACGTCACACCTCCTGCCGATCTGCCTCTTCGGAAATCGCTAAATCGCTAAACCACTAAGATATTGTTACGCGTTTTTCCAGGACCGCCTCCATAAGTTTCTGCTTGATTTGTATCTGGCAAGGATGCCAATGACAATTTGTGTAAGAACACGCCTGAAGCATCTCGAGAGGTCCCAGCTCTTGGCTGCGTCGTCAAAGCAATTTCTTTAGGCGTTCACCCCACTGATTGACCTGCAACATCAATGTTCCTTTCTGTCCAAGCACTCACTCTCCGGTCAGAATAATTACCCTCAGAACTTCGGAATCAAAAATTTGCACAGTCCCATACTTTGTGAACCGATTCGAAAATCCTGCTTTTTGGCAGTGAAACTTTCCCGAAAACTTGCCTTCACCACAGTGTATGATTGTCGGTGAAATAGGCCTTAACGCAAATATCTTTTCCTTGGCTGACCAAGAAAAGTTGGATTCAAACACTGACTTCAAAGACTGTTGTTTAAATACTTCATGCACAAATTCTGTTGCATACCCTGAAAAAAGAAAATAAAATCAACAACTTTTATTCAACTATTTGTGGCTTCTGTTTTTTAGGACCCCTTGTATCAGAAAGCGTTGTGGTCGTTTTGCAAAGGCAGTTAACAACAACACTGTCTATCCAAAGGAATCCATTCACAGCCAAGAATCAAACGCTAAGATCTTATCAGAATATAATTAATTCGCCTTCTAAGTAGGCATCATCAGCTCTTCTGGCGTCACGTTTGTTCATCGCCCTTTCGAAATACGGAAGCTCCTTGCCAATGAGGGGCAGAAATGAAACATGAAAATAAAAATAAAAGAATGATATTTACTGCGCCTGCGTAGCTGTATAATTCAGTTGCTTCGAACCGGTTTCAATTCAGCGGCACATAGTGTATCAGCAAACCCATGGTCCGCAGCCAGGAGGCCACACTGCACATAACACGCAACCAGAAACTCCATGAAAAACGTTTCAAATCGTCTATGTTTGTTTTGTCAACTCTCAACTGTGATCAATCCAAAAAAGTGGAAGCACGGCATGCTGTGCAAGGGCACTTTTTCTTGCCAGTTTTTGACGTCGTTTTTAAAGCTGGGTTCCACTGTAGTAGTTATCAAAAAACTGCAAAATGCTTTTTGTCATACTTGAGAAAACGTTATTGTTATTAAGCGTTATTCGTACATCAGTGTCAGCCGATGTTTGGCGATTTGAACTTTAATCTGGAAAAGCTGAAGCTTTTCACGGAAACAACTAGTCGGTTGGAGAGGTAAATGGCGAACAAAGCGCTTCTTTTTCTTGATCTGCTACAGCGACTTTATTTGCTGAGGAGGAAAATGCACCTTCTGTGAAAGTCGCCGAAGCTGAGAAAGTGGACGCTCAAAATCTTGATGACGAAATTGCGAAAGCGAAAGCCGAAAATACCGAGGTACGATAATAAAACGTGCAAAGGAACTGATGCGATATTGAAAAGATCAGAATGTTACTTGTTTGAGCGTACTAGCCAAGCAGAACATACCTTCTTCTAACGTAGCTTGTTATTGCAACAGGATATATTCCAACTAATTTCTACATAGATTTCGTCTATATGATAACGACGCACTTACATCCCCATCCTTACTGTGCTTATTCGATCTTTTCGATTTTCGTGGCAACTCAAGCGGAGTTTGACTACTGTGAAATATTTACAAGTCTGCTTGTAGCTCACAACCAACACGGGGGTACTTACCGCATAAACCGATAATAATTGAAGAGCCTTGCAGAATAAGTTGCTCTATCCGTTTTCTGCCCACACTTGTTAGTGCCGCAACAATACATGGACGATCCAGCCACAATACTGTTGGAAGGTGTGATGTGTTGGCGACTAATTGATGCCAGGTCATCAACAAAGACCCCTTGTCGCATTTTCGTGCCACCAAGTTGTCGCTGCGCGAAACTGTCATGTCGCCAGACCGTCAACAAACCAAGAATATTTTGAGGGGAGCAGCTGCTAGCAAAAACTAAATGAGTTTTTTTTCCGTATCCAGCGACAACAGAGCTTGAGACAGTCGAAAACTTTTTCAGACTGCAATAAATGGTTGTGATCTTTGATCGTTGGTGAGGTGCGTTGAAAGCGAACGAGCAGTTACTATGTTATTAATTTTAGTTTTTTTTTCAAAATAAGGAGATTGAAGGTAATTTGGAAGAAGAAGTTAAACCAAGCCTTGAAGAGCTTGCACCGCCTCCGTCCAAGGACGAGCTTTTTGGTAAAAAGCAATTTGCTGTTATACTTTGTTTACGTCTGACGCTGCTGTACAACTAACAAACAAAAACAACTCTGATGTTGGATCAACTTTTGCTTTTTCGGTTTTCGGTCGACTGCCTATAAAATGAGGAAGTAGTTCATTGTGCGAAGCATTGGATTGACAAGGAGAAGAAAGGCTCACATGTGTAGTGTATTTGTTGACAAACTAATTTGTTCGACCTTTAAGTGGAAATTGTAGAGATAAGCTCAGGGTAGGATACATGGAGCTCAGCCTTCGTGCGCTGTTCGACTGACTCTTCCTGTGGAATGCTGTGTTCTACACGGGCTTGGCGAAAATAACGCCTGCGCTGTTGTGACCACTGCGAGTCGTACAAGAAAAGATATGATTGTTATCTACAGTTGTTTTTGTGCATTGTAACAATTTAAATCGCGATTATTTACGTTGATGCGCATGAAGAGGTTGAGTGTTTGTTAATTTGACGTGTGTCTCATTAAACACTTCATTGTCACATTGAAGATAAATGCCATTAGCGATATTATAATTACAAGAAAGATTGACCTGCGACTTATACAACAAGTACTATGTGAAAGCATTCGGTGTCTTGGTCCAGTTAAATATACTGCAGTAATGCTTCTATGGTGTGTTCATTTTGTCAAAGTTTTAACTACTTTTCGTTGACGTTTCACCCTATTCCATGAGTACAAAATAACGGGGTCAATTTTTTTCTCTTGGCCGTTCTATTTCCATAACGCCTTGCTAAGTTTAGGGCCGATCTGTTCTTACTTCACTGTAAAGTAGCATAACGTAAACACAGCTGTGACTGATTGTATAGGATTTACCTAAAATTGAGCAAAATGTCCTTTCTGTTAGTTCAAAGTTTGTGCGACAACGAAGCGAAACTATGAAGTGAATGAACTTGGACTGTCAGGGACAATATTGCTGCCGTGTGTTCAGGTGACATGGACAATTTGATGGCGCAGTACGACGAACAGAAGAAGGCTCTCGAGAAGGAGCAGGAGTTGGCAAGAGAAAGACAAGAATCCCATGTCGAAGAGAAGCTCAGGCGGCGCAGGTCAAGAAAAATGCGTCTCGAGGCGCAGGAACATGTTACAGTGAGTGGAATTTTCTTGTGTTCGTCCTGCTTTTGGGAGCGCCTGGAGTGTGAATTTACTGCGAATGGACTCACCTGTAAACAATTTGAGATAAGCGTTAAACTAACTGTCCAACATATAGGAAAACTTGTCTTCTATCAGGGTTTTTTTTAAGGCGTTTTAGGGACCCGATTCTGGTCCCTAGAATCAGAGAAAATTATCATCGGGTCCCTAAAGTCAGAGAAATCGGGTCCCTACAAATCCAAAACGGGTTCCTAACATTTTCTTTAAAAAAAACCCTGCTTCTATAATACCTACTCCTTTGTTTTTGAAGACGATAAAAACTTCTTGAGTTGCTCTTTTTGATTTCTGTTTCTTTCCTTCGATTTCAAATCGCGATGACAGTTTTTACAAACTGCTATTTGCTTACACAAATATAGAAGCAAAGGCACTGGTCCGTTCACAAGTTACCCAACGCTTATACCGCGGTTTCCAATCTTATTTTTGCCGTTTGACTGTTACGTTTTCGCCCCGTGAAACTATCAAAAGCATTAGCAAGCTTAATCAATGGCGGATTTGTCTGAGCACCGTGAAGTAGTGAGAATAACAAAGCGGTGAAGTGCTAGATTCGTTTTCAACACAACCTCCTGACGAAGATTCGTTGACTTCGCCAAAGTCACCTCATCCCATCTGGTATAGCGAACAATGGCTTGCGATACTTTCAAAAACATTAGAATAACTCAAATAACCTAGGGGTGTCATAATGCAAACGATCAAGCGGCTCCCAACCAAGCAGCAACCCCTCAGTATCATACAAAGGCAATTACCCTGCACTCCTTGGAACAACAGGCGGCAGAACGTGTGCAGGTCGCATGTTCAGTTTGTTCACTCTGTCCGAATTTCCGCGGCAGCATGACGCATAAGTCAACCGTACCTTTGTTCACTGATGACGAACAGTCACGAAATACCGACCTAGTCAGGCCTTCAATCGCAGCGCCATACGTTCGTTAAGAAAACGTTTACAAATACATGTATGCGAGTCGCTACGAATCCCAAGCCTATTGAAATTTTTACCCGACTACCCCTGCTAGCTTTACTCGTGTCAAGTAAACACTTTCGCCAACAAAAATGAGTCGCCAGATTTCAAAGCATGAAGTAGTTTCGCGGCACGTACTGCAGCTTAGATCGTCGGCAACGTTTTTTTCATTTTTGGTTTCATAAACACTCCCCCCCCCCCTTTGCGAACAAGGGGGCAGTAACGTGCGATTTATCAACGCAGACCCTCGGAGCTTCCTGAAGATTCGCCACTCCGACGACCAAGGACCTCACATTGCAACAGCGCGATGTGTTCCTGCACTTCATCATTGCTTCATATTTTCAAACAAGCTTGCTTTTGCTTTCAATGGGTCAGTACACACTGTAACACCCTGGCACTTAAACGCAGTAGTCCATCCGCGTTGAGTTTGTAAATATGCACCTTGCTGTTGTGACGTTGTATGCATGTTGCATGTATTCATGCGGTACTTCTTAATCTGCAAGATTGCAGGAAGCGCAAGGTTTTTACAAGTAACGATTTTTATTACTTTCGAAACTTTCACTGTGTTCACTTTTATACTTTTGCCCTTCTCATCACTGTACAGTATTGCGTTTGCATTGTTGATTCTTAATCGAGAAAATATCTCGCGCGTGAACAGCATTTCTATGGCCTCACTCCTTGCACTGTTTAACTCCGATTTTTGATATGAAGTATTGCATGACTTTACCTTACTGTTTTCAACTAACACTCGTCTAATTGTGTCAGAAAGCAGCTTTAACGTATAATGTCCGGTTCAACATCGTTTCTTTTTTAAGCCATTTTCTGCGCAGCACTTAAAATGCGTGTGTTTAGATCGCCAATAAACAAATGTTTGCAAAAAAATTTTGCAGAACTGTTTTTTTTCTATGCAGATGTCGTTACACCAAAATTTAGCTTTTCCATTCATATGCGGTGACGAAAATCCTGTGAATTTTCTAGAACGGTTTGAAATTCAATAGAATTAAGTTGTTTCCAGCCGTAAGTTGCAAATTCTGCGGGAAAAAAATTGTTGATTAATGAGGCATGGGCTCCGAAGATAATTGTTAATACAATTCTGACCTGTAGCTTGAAAGGCATTGTTTGTTTTCTTTCGAAGTCTTAGCATTTGACATAGACAACACGTTTTTTGCCAAGTGGACATCCAGCATGACAACTGTGTTTATTTTGCAGTTGATCAACCAATCTTGCCAGTAAACTCTGATTTTGAACTTCATACAAGACTGAGCAGTCATACAAGTATCGGTAAACTTGTACAACACATTGGTGCATCCACAGAAATGATATCAGGAGGTTGCTGCATGGGGGTTTCCAGCGCCGGATTTAGATGGTGGGGAGCCCAGGCGTGGTGGGAGGCCCCATGTGCGGATCGGATATAGATATCTTTAGGTAGAGGAAGGCCGATGAAGTCACTAGTATTTCCACGGATCGTTATTATTTAAGACGCAATCTTGTGATGTCACATCTGTTAACTCAAGTGTAACAAACCTTTATGATGCAATGTGATAATTGACAATGATGATAAGCGATTTGTGAAACTGTTGCAAAACCGGTCACCAGAAGCATCGTGTTTCCTTTTTTTGAAATTTGCAAGGAATCGATCAGCAAATTTTTAATAGGAAATCGATTTCACGTAAAATTACGCATCCTCAGTCCTGAAAATTGCAACCAAAGCTTACAGGTGAAAAGTTGAAAGGCTGAACTAACAGCAGAGAAAAAACAATCTCAAGACTACAATTACAATTTCGTAATACAAGCTCATAAATCGTAACATCTTAACTGACTGACGTCAATAATACTAGTGGCGACACAAAAAAACTGACTCATGAAATAAGTGTTTACTCAAAAATTAAAAAGACGTTTACTCAAATAAATAAAACATCTAACTAGTTGATGCTAATGGCTGAAAAATTTCTCCAACTAAAACTAACTCTTGGTGAAGTTAGTTTTAGTTCAATAGGGCTGCCATATTTTTAACGCAAAAAGGGAGGACAATTTACGACTGTCACTTACGTGAGTGTATTATCTACACTAATAAGCCAAATAACAAATAGGCCTATTGATTAGTTTTAAGTATTGAAGTAAAGCGTCCAGTGTAGATGATGTTTTATTCAAAACACACAAAACAAAATCCTTATTTGCTTGACCTATTTAGCCCATAAAAAAAATTTGCAGATTTCTTAAATTTCCTAAAATGTAGAATCGCCTTTTACAATTTTATGAAACTGCTTGCATGAATGATGTTTTAAATTGCACACCAGTTTTAGACTAGACACTGGTTCAGCCAGAAAGATTTCTTTCTTTTTGGTTTGTGGCTGCATCAAGGAAAAAATTGTTCCATATTAGCATAAAGAGCCATAACGTTGAATTAAAACTGTGCAATCTTTATAAGATCGTCAAGCGTTTGATGGTATTGAAAGTTGCAAAATATTTTGCTCATCTGTCATGTTCCATCATTTTACAATAAATTGCATTTGATTGATGCTCCTTTTGTACGAACTCGAACAAGTTTTGGTATTAGTCAAACAGTTCACTTCAGCTTTGTCAATATAAACATTTTTATCAAGTAGATACTACTCACATGTTTCATCCTTTTCCCAATTAGTTGTTTGCAAACGGAGGGGTCTAGTCATAGCATTTTATATTCAGCAAATAAAGTAGTCCATCTGGCCAGATGTGAAACACAAGACTTGTACAATATAGATACACCTGACATGAATGAATCACAGTCATGATCCTTGCCTTCGCTGAATTTTCTTAGT
>Ga0210059_1009772_pt1 | contig 14916 bp, 5 predicted proteins | sample Ectturendosymbi2_FD_188042 | JGI IMG/M metagenome (GOLD analysis project Ga0210059, IMG submission 188042) | Ecteinascidia turbinata endosymbiont from Florida, USA - Sample 2 (SPAdes) (version 2) | ecosystem: Host-associated > Tunicates > Ascidians > Unclassified | place: Key West, Florida...
AAAGACTCGGACTCGAGTCTAGTTTCCAATGAAAACTTCAGCGAAACACTTTGGCCTAGCGGTTGGGCCCTAGGCCAGGCAACATGAGCCAAAATGACCCTAAAACTACTTCACTTATGACGTCACTTACAAAAAACCTGCACCCCCCAACCAAAAATTTTTTTTCGAGTGCAATTTACTAGACTGGCCGATCCGTTTGAGCCGTTGAACAGCTCTCTAGCGCAATCGGCAGAGAAGCTAGGGCGTTGGTAAGGCAACCGAAAACTGCTGTTTTTTTCTGCGAAAATCGCCAAAACCACCCAGACGCCAAGGTGTTAAGTAAAAATAAACATACAAAATTGTGTTTTTTCGTTGTACTGTATAAAGTTAGCTAAAGTACAAAAGTAACAGGTCTTTGTATTTTGACTGCTAAATGGATTATATGAGTCAATACTTTAATCATCATTATAATTTTATCAACGCTAAAAAAGCCTTCAAAAAACTATACATGTTTTATTTTGAGACGTTTCAGATTATTCTTAATCCACCTTTAGTCAAAAAACAAAAGCACGTGGTCCTTCTTTGGCAACAAAAGCACATGTTCCTTCTTTGACAAAAAAAAAATTAAAGTTTTAAAATCGTGTTATTTCATCTTGTGAATATCTGGTTAACCAGATAGCACAAAAACAAAATATCCAGATATATCTGTTATCCGGATATAACATATTTTTACAACTATCCGTCTAACCCTAGACATAACGTGCTATCACTATCGGCACGTATCCAGCCAAGTCATGTGACTACCTATGCTTCGTGTCACTACGTCACTAATGTAACATTTTTTATTTTTTGCAGTGCTTTCTCCCAACTGACCATAAGAACTTGCAGCAAGTTCACTGTGTTTCAATAGCAAATGCACTGATGATAGCAGAAGTTCCAAAATGTTGTTTACATCTTTTTCTTTTGGCAATTTATTGCACCTTACTATATAAGATAAAGTTGTATAATCTATGTGTTCGATGTTGAATCAAATAACTCAAGACAGTTCTTGCCTGATTGGCCTCAAATTTTTAAAGCTAATGCCTGCGAGCAATCGTGTAATTTTTTGTTGAAAAACATTTGAGTACAAAAAAGTTGTCGTGTTGTAAGTAACAAGTGTTGTACCTAACCTTTTTTGAAAAACGTATCCTACATACACCAAATGAAGTTGTTCGATGCAAAGATATGTAATTCAAAAAGTTCTTGCTCAGTTTGCCTGAAATTATGAGATAATGCCTGTAAGTATGAAGAACGTTTGTCGAAATGTTTGTTGGAAAAGACTAAGTACAAAAAAGTTGTGTGGTACACAACAACTGATTACACCTTACTAGTTCGAAAAAAATGTTGCAGCCTGTGCCTAGCAGAGGACGTATGCCAAAAAATTGCAAAACTCGAAAAAGTTTATGCTTGATTTGCCTGAAATTCTCAGGGCTAATGCGTGTACGTTTGAAGAACATTCGTGGAATTTTTTGTTGCAAAAGACGAAGTACAATAAAGTTACTGCATTTTACACAACAACTGATTGCACAAATAAATGTATTCGTGTACCAGTGTACAAGTGATGGCACGCAAACCTGAATATGTTCAGGAACCAGTGTAGAAGATGTTAACACTTTGGCACCCGGGTGGTTTCAGGGATTTTCGGAAAAAAAACGCCTAAACGCACGCGGCTTTGCGCGGGAATTTCTTCGGTCCGGTATGCTCTACAGACCTGGTAAAAGTCTCAAAAGACGTGGCAAGTCTTCTAGTCTGCACTTGAAAAAATATTTTTTGCATGGGGGGGTTCGGGTTTTTTGTGAGTGACGTCATAAGTGGAGGACTTTTAGGCCACCTTGGCCCGCTTTGATTGGCCCTGGGCGCCAACCGTTAGGTGGTAGTATTTCGCTGAAGTTTTTACTGGAAACTAGGCTACAATCCGAGTCTTTTGATACTTTGTATGACCTGCTGAGGTTTCGGGTTCAAAAGTTGTGATGTAAGTTAGTAAAAATATTAGACTAATTAGATAATTAATTAATTTGTTTATTTTAGATCATAAGTTTTGAACCAGAAACGCTAGAAAGTTGATCAAATACTCAAAAGACTCGGACTCAAGCCTAGTTTCCAATGAAAACTTCAGTGAAACACTTTGGCGTAGCGGTTGGGCCCTAGGCCAGGCAACATGAGTCAAAATGACCCTAAAACTACTTCACTTATGACGTCAGTCATAAAAAATCCGCACCCCCCAACCAAAAAATTTTTTTCGAGTGCAATCTAGAAGAGTGTCCAATCCGTGTGAGCCCTTGTACTGCTCTCTAGCGCAATCGGTGGAGGAGCTAGGGCATTGGTAAGGCAACCGAAAACTGCTGTTTTTTAGGCCGAAATCGAAGTACGAATATATTGTAGGCCGGCTCTCAAAGTGTTAAGCTAAAATGTTATATTTTTGCTCAAGCCTTGCTTGGAATCTTTTGTCCCTGCAATTAAAATTATTCAATTCATTAAGGTCTTTTGCATGCCAAGAAGCCAACTAGAAGCGTACTAAATATTAGGTGCAGCTACACAGCAGATATCATAATGGGAACTTTTTAACTGCAATTAAAGTTGCTCAAATCGTTAAAGTCTTTTGCATGCCAAACAAGATCCTCTAAATAATTAATTCTTAAATTTGAATATTATGAATCATTCTATTTTCTGGAAAATCAAAGTTATATTTTATAACTTGTTGTAAAAGCATGTTAAAAGTATGCATGTTGTAAGTCTAGCGTTTTGCGTGTGGGAGTGAAGACGTTACACAATACAATATATGTCAAATGAACAATTTTTAGCTATTTTCCATACTGAAAGTATTTTATGTTTAATCTTCAAATTGTCACTTAACAGTGTCATATGTTTTGGGTAAAGAGCTCAAATACTTCTTTTGTCTTTTCTTTCAATTTTTCCCAAAACAATCCAGGTACCTGCTGGATGCCATTCAGCAAAGTGATTAACTGGTCTGTTTAAATATTTCAACAAATAGGGTGATTCCCATGTTGGCAACTACTGACTATGAGGAATGTTGGTGATCATATATTCGTGAATGTTTCAGTCACACTTTTCCCCTGTGAAGTTTTGATAGTAAAGTGGGAATCTGGAGTTGGCAGCAACAAAGGATTCACAGCAAAAATTACATCCAACCACATGAGACATAAATATCAAGCAGTAACTCTAATTGCACTAAAACACTGGAAAAACAATATAAATTATGTTAAGCAAACTACTTCAAATACTGATGCATTGCAGAGGCAAACAGCATTGCTATTTGAAATACTGGGTGTGACAGTGGGTGGAATCAATGAAGTTCTTTTTGAGTCTTGTGAATGACAAATGAGTGTAATGAAGACACAGCCTTCAGTGTTTCATAATTTTTGTTTGTATTTGTGTTTTTTAATGTTCCATTGTTTTGCTATTAGTGTGCTCATTTTATTTCAGCAAGCTTAACAAGCACATTGAATTTAATCAACACCACACCCCTCTTTCCATGGCAACAGAATGACAGACCATTGTGGGATGATTTTGGACTCACTGCAGATTATACCAACCCTACTATAGCATCCAAAAGAAGTTGTGGTAGCTTATGCAACATTAATTCTGCAGGTAAACTTATGTTGTTCTACCTTGCATGCATTTATTCACACTGAATAATGAGTTGGTTTAGGAAAGCTGTTCCATCCAGCTGCTGAAAATTCAGCAGTCTTCTTGTCTGCCAAGCTTAAACCAGGCTGTGGCTTCAGTGATATCACTGTTCTGCACAGTTACATGCTTCTTAGGCACTCAGCATCTGCAAGATTTAAAGTGAATGGTTGTCACAACAGAAAAGATTGTTACGTACAGAATAACATGTATTGTGCTATGCTGTGTCATTCACTCACTGGCACTGTGGTCGTCAGGGTTGCGGAGTCACAGTAAAATGTTCGGCTCCGACGTTTCCAAAATTTGTAACCTTAACACTTCTGCTAGAGTTTATGCGATGGATGTAACTCAGTGCTGAAGTTAATACCCTCTTACTTAAACCACAACACTTGGTTCATGAGGAGTAATTCAAGGTACGTTTCACACAAAAGTTCCGTACTGCCAAAATCCTTTCAATCTCATATGCTAACAGCAAAATGCCCGACTTCATCTGAGCCTTATCATCAGAGAACAAATATTGCATTGTTTGTCTGCATAATGCATTGATTCACCATTGTTACAAAATAAGTTGAATTTACTTTACCTTGATGAATGGATGCAAAACTGATGATAGTAACTTAAGCCATGAAGGCAATTGCTGAATAAAACCATCAAAAGTTTTTATGGAACTTAAGAAACCAAAGCAAGAAACAACATGCACAAAAACACTCGCAAAACATGCTTACAGCTGAATGAACTGAAGCTGCATTGGCAATCTTTTGTGGTTAATGTAAAAAAATAATTTTGTTTAGGCAACAGAATTAGTGAAATCTGGATTGAAAGATGTTTTTTAAATCATACTTCCACAGCCTTAATGCAACTGGAACGAGTGCTCTGTAGGTGCAGGCTACATTTTTATAATAACTTGTAGTGTGACATGCACCTCTAGGCCCAACTAGGTAATTCAAGTACTACCGTTATGAAAGATGTCATGCTTGTTCTGATCAAAATTATGTATTGTAACATGCATACTAAATCGATACTGAAAATGCTTGCGGACCTTAAAAATTCTGTTCGCAGGCCTGTATTGGACCACGCTGGTTTCATTATGTTTAGAGTATTCGGGGTCCACAAGAAATAAATTCTATGACTTGTGGGTCTGCGAGATGGAAAAGTTTGAGAAACACTGCTATAGAGCTAATATCATCCCCAAAATATCTAATTTACATCTGGCATTTTATGTCAAGAAAGATGATGCGGGTTTGGGATCCAGTGTAAGGGTTCAAGTTTACATAAAGTGGTCAAGCCAAATCGTTCCTGCATCATTAAACAAAGATGCCAGGAGTGAGTGTAGAAAATAAGATGGGCTCTGCATGTGACATCTGTGTATATATTTATATATATAAAACAAGTACAGAAAGAAGTGTACAAATTTGTTCAGGGCATTTTTAGAACAAAGTGATAAGCTGTTTGCAAATGTCAAAGTGCCAATACCACAGGCCAGGGGTGCAAAAACCTTTTGTTGTTGCCAGGCGCATAACGTTTATTTTTATGATTACGGCCGCTAGTGAGTTAAGTTATTTTTGTTAATTACGTTTAGGAATTGGATTTTTCGATAATATTCCATTTACTCATTCCTGTAAGATAATGAAGTGTCAAAAATTTGAATGAATTTAAGCACAATTTCACACGTCTGTTTGGCCGTCTTTCTACTAATATTCACATACAGTAGACCGAGAGTTGTTTTTATGCACGGCTGCATACATTTTTATCAAAGGCCGCAGGTTGTGCACCCATGCCGTAGTCCTCCACATCCACAACAATGCCACCTTGCGAACTTGTGGCATATTTAAACAAACTACCATTTTCCTCGTCCTGCTTCATGTTATGACGCCGTTTCCTTTTCACCTGTTTTGACAGCAAAAACTGAGACCTACTTTGGCTAGGATTAAGGCAGGCATGAAATCAAACGTAAGATTGTTAAAATTCTCTATAGCAAGATGTTGTATATCAGGTAACTTGATAACTCTGTTATTACTAGTTCGGATATAAGCAGTTATTGGATAATATCTTCAGACTAGCAATAAGATTTGGATAGGATAATGATATTACAAATTTATCCGAACAATGCCTTGAGCAGCGATAATCCAGCATAGTATTAAAATTGCGCTAAGTGTAACATTTAAGTACCAGAAATCGTTTATTTTTGTGATCCTGTGAAACGAAATAGATCAGTCAAAACACGATAGGCGTCTCCGATATTTGGAAAAGCTTGAAATATAATGATGGTGTTTAGTGTAAATGCTGTAACTAAGTCAATCTGCATACCGTTTTTTGCTAAGTATCATTGACTTGCTGCAAATATCTTCATTTATACAAGTGATGTTTTCTGTTAGATGTTATGAAATCACCGGCCAAGTGACAGAGTTGGTGGAACATGCTCCACCAAAATTTGTTAGGCTGAGGTCAATTCGCAGTCAAGTCATACCAAGACTTTAAAAACGGTGTTTGCAGCCAATGCAGTCTCCTGCCCGGTGTTAATGGGTTGGTGCAAGAATAAGGTTGCACACGCGGTGTTGCCACTGACTCATCATCGATAAAGTATTCAGTACGAAAACAGCAGTGTGGCCCCCGGCTCAAGCAAGCGGAGATGAGCCCTGCTGACCATTCGTGACGCTCTTACTAAAAGAAGCACAAAAGCGAGTAAAACGAAACTCAACTTTCCTTGACTGGTTTGGAGTAAGGTGTTGCGATTGACAGCTCGACGCCGATTAGCGTAACTTTACAAACATGTTTATTAAAACCAGGGTTTAATTTAGCGGTGCGGCCTAGGTTTCGCTCGTATCCGAGCTTATCAGGCATTAAACTGCACAACACAAGCAGCTTTTTCTACGTTATGCTGCATATTACATGTTAACCTTATCTGAAGCGTTTGATTGCGATTATTTTATGTTTATGCTTTGTGAACTGGAAGCCAATGAACGCGAATAGCTCGGATGCAATCCTGCTGGGTCAAGCGAAAACGTCAAGGCACGCTCCAAACCATTTATGTTTAAGCAAATGAACCTGAATTCATATGATGCTTGAAACCAGGTGTTCCCAAACTTTTTCTGACCATGTACCCCTTCTGCGTTGCGACATATGAGCATGTAACGCGAAAATTTCTTATGACAAAAAGGTTGAGTAAAATAACAAAAATCTATTAAATTATTGAGAGAACTTTTATAATTCAGAATATTTGTAAATAAATAATATATATAATAAATACTACGGCCAAAGCAAACGATACAACTGACATCTTGCAAACGTTTCGATAACAACTGTTATCATCTTCAGTGCATAGCAAACAGTTGTTATCGAAACGTTTGCAAGATGTCAGTTGTATCGTTTGCTTTGGCCGTAGTATTTATTATAAGGCTATTTAGCACTTCCGCTTTTCGTGTACCAAAATAATATATAAATACATTTTACCCTTCTATTGCTAACCTTACATGTACCCCAGGCTGGGAACCCCTGCCTTAAACGATACGTCAAGGGTGTGTGATGATCAACGCAAGATAAACCAATTGCGCTTTTCGATTGGATGGCACAGATCGGCCAGCACTTCAAAAGATTTTTTTTTATACTTACAAGAAAGAATATCGCAAAACTGTTGCCCAAAATTTTGTTGTCGAATTTTTTTGAATTATCTAAAAATCTTTTTGAAAAGAAATATTTTGCAATAGTTTCAACAAAAAATTTTGAATAAAGTTTTTCCTAATACACAAACTTTCAAAAAAATGTCAGTGTTGGAAAAATTGGTTGTGGCACGTATAAGCCAACATACAGTTCCACAAAGATAAATGACTTACCTTCCAAACGCTTTTGATACTTTTGCCAATGAAAGATGTTGAAACTCAAATCGGTTATTGCACAAAACAGTGACCGATAAAGTCAACAAAAATCGCTCAAGTGCCTGGAGCCTAGTTAGAATCGCGATCTTTCATGACGAGGTTTCAGAGAGGGAAGCTGTGCGGTCAGACATTAAGTGCAGTGATGGAGCATAAACAGCTTACAAGTTTTTCATCAATGGAGAGGAATCTTACTATTTTTGTACGCGTACAGATTTAAATTAATGATTCATTAAAGTGAAATATCATGAGTGCCTGGTTCGTGTAAGCTTTGGAGTTGAAATGGTGGCGGTGTTTGATGTATATTGATGAGTTCAAGGGCATCATGCATAATAATGGGTAATTTTTTTCCGTCCAGTTTCATTCACCAACACAGAGTGGAAGTGCACTGTGTTGATTACTAATGGAAAGAGTATACAATAATAACTTCTATCTTTGCAACGCTGACAAAGCAACAGGTTAAACCTCATTGATCTTTCATATTTTTCTCCCTAGGTGCTTCCAATCACTGGGATTCAAGGTCTATTCCTGAGTATCGCAAGAAGCAAACCGGTGGCCCAAATCACCCCAGGCATTCATTTAATTTTGGTGAGAATACGTTTGTGTCAAAATATACCATGGCGCCCTGTGGAACTTTAACTGAAGTTATTCTCGTTGTGTTGGGGAAGGTCGGGTTAGTTGACTCATTTTTTTACTTAAAAATGTCTACCTCGGACGTTTTTTTCTAGAAAGCTTAATTTTATACAGTGTTAAGTTAAATCCTTTACCTTGGTCCATGTTTTTGTATCAGTGTGATAATATGTCTGCAGTTGACATTTCCGGCGCTTTACAAAAATAGGGGTCATGAGAAAAGAGTGGAGTCAACTAGCACTAAGGGAGGATTAGTTGACGCACCTTGTTGGATTGACTCATTTTGAATAAATGATGGTAAAGAAGAAATGTTGTATATTATCGAACAAAAAAAACAATCGCGATGAACAAATATAACAACTGATTGCAACTTTTAAAGCAAATAAAATGAATGTTTATGCGTTTATCCATCCACTTTTTGCAACATATCCGGTAGTACCCAACGGCGCCCCTGCTAGCATAGATTCATTATTAAGTATCAGTATGTTAAATTACCTTTATTCCCAAAGAAGTACTCCGTAAACTCCACATACTGTTAAACATTAATTGAGAAAGGTGTTCAGCATTCTTTAAAAATGCGATGTTGCTTTCCTTTTACTTCATGTCTAACTGAGTCAACTAGGATGACCACTGGAGATTGACCGATATATATATCGGGCCGAAAGTTTTTATCGATATATCGGTATCAGCCAAAACGGCCGATTTTATCGGCCTCAGTAGGTGTTGACAAAACGCTGCTATATTCCTCACGCATCCAGACAACTTGCGCAAGAAAGCACAACGAATTAATTCAAGACAGTTATCTTGCAGCAAGGCTAGCAGGTGCGTTTTCATAAACAAGCAGACAAGATGAACCATGGAGCATGCGTCGATCGTCGCTGCCGAAACAAAAGCATCATCATTAATCAGATTAATTAAAAATCATACCAAATATTGAAATTGCTGCAATTTGAAAAATTTTAGCTCATAAATCCTGATTTTTGAAATTTTTGAAAAAAGGTAAGGCATAGAATACATTATATTTTTGATAATGAAGCAGAAAACAAGATTCAAAAGTTTGGAAATACCGGTTATCGGCTACCGGTCCATGTATGGCCGATATATCGGTATCGGCCCCAAAAAAGCCATATAGGTCGATCTCTAATGACCACCACTGAGTCAACTCACCTTTCGGTGCCTTAAATTAGAAAAATGTCAACAAATAATTTTCTGCTGAGAAATAAGCTACGAAAATGCTGTGAAATGTAGAGTGATGCTTAAGCTATACACTGCCAGAAGTACTGCTTTGTACATACACCTGCAACAGAAGATACAATCTTACGAACTAACCCTAACAAAATTTATTTCTTTGGGTCAAAAACATACTTTCTGCAGGCATGACTTTTCAGCCCTTCCATAACGACACGTCAACTTTACGTGGCTGTCATTACAGAATGTAAACAATGAAATAATGTAATATCTTTTGCGCCTTCACGCATAGCTGGTTAGATACTGGCGGTGAGTCAACTATGCTGCTGAGTCAACTAAACCGACCTTCCCCTACTTTGTGAATGTGTGCCTTAATGCAAAATGAAAAAAAAAACATCCAAAGTTTCATTGATACAAACGCAACAGTGTTAATTGCCTGATATTTGTATCAGCAACAGTGTTAATTGCCTGATATTTGTATCCTTTCAATGTCGTGATAATGCTTATGAAACACTTTTTTTTGAGAAATATCTGCATTTTGCAAGCAAAGCAGAAATTGTCGTGTCTAACTACTTTATAGTAGTTATCATGTTATTTCTTTGGAGGAGGAATATGTGTGGGTGTGATTCTAGGTTTTTTTACACTGAGACATTTCGGTCATTTGTCCGAAATAGATTGAAAACTTCCTGTCATTTTTTCGTTTAGGACATTTTCGTATGACTGAAAAACGCATTATGACCGAATTGGCTTAACTTTTTTCGGTCATTTTAAGAAAACTTCGGTCTATGTGACCGAAAAATCACCGAAATAAACCCAGGGTGACTGTGACTAACCATTTATTTGCAACACGTTTGCCGTCATGTGGCCAATACCCTGCTGTGTATTTCCATTACATTTCGTTGACAGGCAGACCAGGCCTTAATAATTCAACAGCATCGGTGATAATCATATCGTGAAACTCGATGATAATAATGAAAATTGCTGTGTAAACATCAAAGCAACGCTTAAGCTAATCATACGATATAGTAAGTGCTTATTGATTATTTACACTTTACAGGGCATTGAGAGTGCGAGCATGCTAGCGAATTTCTCACAAGTAAAGTTACCGTGCCCGTGTATTGCAATTTCAACTTTTATATCGTGTGCAGCTAATCATCACTCCAGTCCAACGTCTGGTTGTGCGTCTATTGCTAGTTCGGATATCGACTCGTCTGACCTGGCGTTTGTCAGCATGAATGATGACTCCTCACTGTTTGATGGAGATTCACTGTTTTCCGAAACGTATGGTTTGATGGACACAGACTCCGGATTTTCGTCCAATATTTTCAGCCTTCTAGAGGAGGGAAGCATAAGTTGCAGGTTTACTTTTGATTTAGATTGTGTATTGGGTGCGCTTTTTGCCGTTTTTGTAAGGTCGCAGTTATCGTTTTATGCAGCCTTGTGCCATCAACTGAAGTCTACTTTTGTTGAAATCACTAATTGTTGAAAATAACGCGGTTGAATGGATTCCTGCGAATTTATTTCTCAAGCCCCGTGCTTTTCACAACGTCCACGCCTCGAATTTCACACCGGTCTGAAAAACTTGGAGCTAGCCCTGTGTAATGCGTTCAATTGTTTTCTTTTGTTAATTGTACTTGTTCCGTCCTCTGGTAGTCTCTTGCAATTAACAGCAGTTGAATTAGAAATCCGGCACTATGGAGGATGCTCGTATACGCTGTCTGGGGACGACATTGTTGACATACTTGCATCTCAAGTTAGTTCATACATAAGATTTACTGACGGTTGACGAAGAGTAAAATTTTCGCCTTCACAAGTTTTCTTAGAGTGACTTTTCAAAGCTTGCAAATATTCCGATATTCCTTGTATAGATTGTTTGCTGATTTTAAAGAGTTTGGCAATTGCGAGGCGCTTTAAGAGTCCATTGCAATCTTGTAGTTTCGTCAGGTATTTCAAGCTTAAACGTTATGTGTCAGGTTTGTGTGTTTGTTTTCCATTTTTGATTGAAAAGTTTTATCGGAACTTTTTAACCACCTATAGTTACTACTCTTTCATTGCGCTGGTTTTGTTAACCGTGGAAGGGGAAGTTTATATCAGTATCGAATAAGAAGCATGCAATAATCTTCATATAGCTTATCGAGCATGTACCCTTGTGAGGAAGGTATTGCTGGATAATCGATGCAGACTGCAAACAAATCCAGAAATTTTCCCGTGGAATGGCTGTATGTCTGTAACGCGCTTGCGCATTAGTTCATGCAAATTACGTGCCTGTGAAAGACGCTCAACTTTGTGTCATGGGTCTTAGCCAGTAAAGGTGTTGCATTTCCTCGGAAAGGCTTCTTGTTATACCTAGCTCATCATCCGCAGAGTCGTTCATAACTTTAAGGCCGCTTGTTTTGGACCGTCACTTCGCACAGGCAAACCATATCAATTCGCGTATAACAGGTTAGAAAAAGTGTGCAGGATCTCTGTCGCAAAGGAATGACAGAAGTCCTGAGATTATGCGCGCTTCACATGTCAACTGAAATCTCCGTTTTTGGCCATTAAACTTGAGTCGACTCTAAGCGTTGTGTCCTATCCAGATTCATTTTGTACATAGTTGTCTTAAATCGTGTAAACGACCTGCTTCCGGCGAGACCAGTGCTGTTACTTAAACATCCACACATTACATTCATTAAATTAAACTATAATCGCATTTTCATTTTTTAGTTGACGTTGCCTTGCATACGATACTGCACATTATAATAAAAGTTTTGGTCTCTTCATTATAATACGTCTTATTGGCCATGGTTTTTAGCATAAGCATGGAAATGGTCGCTAATGAATGTAGCCGCATTACTTGTTAAAAAGCTTGGCGTGTCCGGTTGTAGTCGGTTGAACAGGGAAACACACATCTATTGACGTTTCAACAGATCGTTTTCTTCAATAAACAAATGTAGCAAATCGTTCGACTCCACGGGTATCGTGTGCAGGTGCTGTCTGGCATAAAGTTTTATTGATAAAGAGCGTCAATCTAAAGTCTGATGCAGAAAGCTGGTAACTATTGACAAACAAGCAAACTTGAGGCTGGCTGCTTCATTAACGCCGTTGAAGTTGCACAAGTGAAACACTTCCACAAATAGCTGCTGTTTCAAACCCAGAACATCTCCTTTTTCGTGTCGTTCAAGCGAATTGGGTTGTTTCAAGCGAAACAATGTGGGAAGGACTTGTATCAACAGTCGTACTTTACCTCGTCTCATGATTAGTTTGGGGGGTTCCTTAAAGGTTGGCGTTCGCGTTACGGCAAAAACCTTGGCGCGATTATAAGTGCTCAGCCATCACTTTGCCTGTTGGTAGTTGTTTTTGAAGAAAAAAACACTAGAAAGTGTTTATCATATTTTGCAATTGTTCGTAGCTGAGCATGGGTTTTTCTTTTCGCTGAGACATTTCGATCATTTGTGCAAAATAGCTTAAAAATGTCTGTCATTTTTTCGTTTTCAGATACTTTTTTATGACTGAAAAAAGCATTAATCGCAGAAAAAAAGCCAGGACTGAGCAGTAATGAAACTTAGGAGTAGTGCAAGATGTGACTCCAGTTTTTGTCCAATATTTCCGGTTCGTTGGAAGAAGGAAAAGGGTAAATGTTTTTGGCGATGCCGAGATGACTGAGCTACATCAAAAAAACTGTTGAGCGTCCCAATGCAACTGTACGCGAAGTCTGCGCAGTAAGCTGACATTTATTCAGTCGAATGATTTATAAAATGCATACATTAATCTCGACCTCGCTGATCCTGATACTTTGCAGAACGCCTTTTCTTAATGGAGATTGGCCTGATTCTATAAGCGAACTGGACTTCGATTGCAATGAGTCACAGCAAGGAGACCTGCTCAACTGCGACGCGCACTCCGACATTGGGCCCAGTTGCTCCGCGCACACCGACAGAAACAAGTAAGACCAACAGCGGTATGCAAATGTCATTACTGCATTTTTTAATCACAAATTTGCCGTGTCTTGACGTGTGTCTTCTTGCTCCCCGTTAAGAATAGTTTGTATTTGCGAACGTCCTTTGCATGCTGAAGTATTGTGTTGCACTTAGTCACCGATTTTCAATACGTTGACTGCTGTGATGGCAGAATGTGCAAACCTGTGAAAATTTCTCGCCATGGTGCACTACGTTTCCTGCAGTGCTGACGAGCCAGTAACACTTCTTGCTCGTTCCGGTGCAACATACTGAGCGTTTCGCGACACAATATGGTGGTTCCGCAAAGATCGCTCCAGTGTTAATGTTTGCTACAGATTTTCCCCGAAGATCTTTTTGATTGGTTGTGTTTAAATGGAGCGGCTCTCAACTCAACAGCACAGACATTTTCACAAATTATGTTGTAGCCACCATGGAATGGCTGAAAAAAAATCTAGAATGATCTGACTGGGTTGTGTGGTGCCTAAACCCCATGTACCTGGCCGTGCTTTTGATGGTCAGAATTGGTCTGTGGTATATTTCTGTTCAAACTATCAGAATGTAAATGTTTTTTCGTGGTGCCAGTGTTGTCATTTCACTGTACGCAAGTTACATTATGTAATGGAATTCAGCGGAGACGGCTATAATCGTGCAGTTTTTTGTCGAATCCAATTGATAATACCTAAGCTGAGACAACAGCCACGATTGTCAATTCATGTCCTTGCTCAGGGCGAGTCGATGCCCAGTTAAGTCATTAAGGACCACTCGTCATTACATTTACACGTCAGACACGTTGATTCGCCGTTAGTTGTTCAATTGTATATCTGCCAAAACTGATTTAATGGTTTCTAAATGGAAAGATTAGCCATATCGAGGTATGCCAGAATAGTCAATCGAATCTTATGAAGAAAATGCTCATTTTATTGATTGTACAAGAACAAATTGGGTCCGAATGGAATGGAAACTTAACTAGAGTAACGTGTGTGGAATTCAGCATTTATTCCTTTTTCTGCGTGTTGTGTAGGTTAAAGAAACGTAAAGTCCGACCGAAATCAGCCGCGCTCTCCGTCGATATCCCGGTAATGTACCAAGTCCATTTGTTGTGGTGTTGCGGCTGCGCATTTGACTGTTAACTTGTCTCGTCGCCTTTTCGTAGGACGCCGGAAGAAGTGCCCCGGTTGATGGCTTTCCGTGTGCAACAAAGTTTACTGGTGTCGACCTTACAACGAAGCCGGACTCTGCATCGGTGGAACATTCGACGAATTGCGCGTCGGCAAGAGTTGATCGCTCGATGCCCGATCTTCTCTTACCTTCGTCATCGGGAGCAGATAAGATCTTCGCTCAGATGCCGATGAGAATCGACCACAAGCACTCTGATTCCAGTTGCGCGGGACCACCTATCACTTGCCGCTTGACACGAAACGATTATACGAGGCCTGACGGAACGAAATCGCTGCCCGAGAAGCAGCCGATCGCCTGTGCGTCGCCGCGGAAGCAGGGGGGTGAATTCCCTGTGCGCGAAGCGTCATCTGCTGACGGAGGACTGAATGTAAACCTGTGCCTGAATCTACAGCCTGCCAGTATGCAGCTCCGGAAAACGGATGTGGTTAAATGCGAGTGGCCTGACTTGT
>Ga0210059_1009773_pt1 | contig 14915 bp, 8 predicted proteins | sample Ectturendosymbi2_FD_188042 | JGI IMG/M metagenome (GOLD analysis project Ga0210059, IMG submission 188042) | Ecteinascidia turbinata endosymbiont from Florida, USA - Sample 2 (SPAdes) (version 2) | ecosystem: Host-associated > Tunicates > Ascidians > Unclassified | place: Key West, Florida...
CATACGGCATCTTGGACTGAAGATGCCGTATGGCGAAATCGATTTCCATTAAATAACATCAATGCGTGCTGATTTTTGTTACTGGTGCAGTGTGCACAGACAGTGCTTAAGTAAAACTGGATTAGTTATTCTTGATGTGTCAACATAGCGAAGTGGTCCATCAGGCAGCTTTTTTTAAAGGCGGTACATAGGCCAAAAAAGACTGGGAACCACTGTTCTAATATAACGATTTCAATAAATGGATGATGTAAAAAAGCGCCACTCGAACGCAACTACAGTACCTGCCACGATGCAATCTCCGAAGCTGCCAGCTCCTCCGTCGCCGTCCGATGTAACGTCGCAGCCGTCGCCCTGCGTTCGCCTGCTCGACGTCGACTGACAAAAGCCGCTTCTGTCGCGCAGCAGGTTATCCGGGCCGCGCCATTGGCGGTTGAACGTCACGTGACCGATCGAAAACGGCGCGTAGTCTCTTTGAGAGCCGTCAACGGGCACAGCAGACTTGCCGAGCACGACCTTCCTGAATCGTTCGACCGGGCTCGGACTTGCCGAGCCGAGGGTTTGCGCTCGCGAGTGCGGCAGCGGCGCGGGTCGCGAGTCCGCTTCCGCCGGAAACTGGGGCAGCGACTTCGACGTCGCCAGTGTGGGGCGCTGCGTCGCGCTGGGCTCGCGAACGTAGAAGCGGTCGCTGTCGTCCGGCGCGAACGCTTCGGTCAGCTTCGCGGCCGAGCCCATGATCTCGTGGAAGGCGTTCTTGAAAATTTTGTCGAATCTTGAAGAAAAAAAACGCATTTGCACAGAAAATGAGTGGATCAGGAGCTCGCGATGTGCACGGCGACATAAACGTTGTTAGCTTTCCACTGCGCTAACTGAACCAACCCTTTCTCACATGGCCTTTTTATTGACTGAAATTTGTTTTATTGTTAGCTTTTCTAGGGACACCTGACATGGTAACCGTTGTGATTTTTTCAGTGTGCTGGCAGACTGTTTATTTTGGAAGTGTGAATATATTATCCCCTTATCGTCAATAAACTACTACAGTATGCAACCCTGTCATTCATTCGCCCCATCGCATCAGTTAACCGTCAAATTCAGAAAATCCGAAAACTGGGCAGCAAATTATTCCACTTTGAACAATGTGCTGGTCTGCGCGCTTGGCAGATATTGAGAGCATCTGCAACCTCCCTATACTTCCGCAAACGTTACATGCTGATGAACGTGTTTGCTCATCTAGAAAACTAATCAGCCTAGGCTTTGGTGCAAGCATAAAAATATCTTCCACGGTACGAAGTAATTTCATAAGTTTTCTCACCAACTACCTTTAAGAAAATACTTTTACTTATCGATCAATTAGACTCAAAAAGTCATTGGACATGATGATATTCCGGCGAAGGCATCGAAATTGTCAAAATGCCAACTACAACCATTTCTCTCAGTTGTTGCAAACGAATGCATGTGTGCTGGTGTGTTTAAAATTTCCAAAGTAGTTCCCATCTTTAAGTCAGGAGATCCGAAATGCCTAGTGACTACAGACCGACATCATTGCTAACGTACCCGTCAAACAAATTTGAAAAATTGATATACATAAATTGAACTATCATTTTAACAAAAACAACTTTTTGAGTGAGCAACATAACGGTTTTCGCAATAATCACTCCGCATTCCTGGCCTTCACAGACTTGTAGGAAACCTTGATAAAAAACTTATTTCTTGTCCGGTTTGCTTAGATCTAAGACAAACCTCCGACTCAGTAAATTGCTCCATATTCCTGACTAAATTCAACCACTGTGGAATAACAGGAAATCCTTTTAAATTGGTACAGTTTTGCTTATCCAAGACAGCCCAGTATGTCCAGGTGAAAAACACAAAAATATTACAAAAAAAGTATTTCAAGAGTCCTTTAAGGCTCGACTTCAGGCCCTTTTCTTTCTACTGTGTATGTCAGGAATGCTATACCTTTTGCTGATTACACTGTATTAGAATGCTGTTAATTGTGAATAACTACAAAATTTAGTTACCAGTGCAATAGCTAATGCACGCGATTGGTCAACTGCAAACAAGCTCTCACTAAATACTTCCACAACAAGATAAACGTGTCACCACACATTTTTTCAAACTAAATGTAAGTTCGGCAATTGTATCGAAAAAGTTTCGAGTTACTTGCGAAGAAAAGTTGAAGAGCACATTTGGGGGTTCAAATGTATGGTAGTCATTGCGATCTTTTCAGCTTGAGCCTCCGCTCTTACCCGTTACAAGGGTTGGGTTAATACTCGTAAAAAAGTTCAGGCGCACTACATTGATGACAGGAAGACATTAACACAACGAATCTAAACGCACCTCGGTATCAACTCCGATGGCCGACGAACAAACTCAAGGCGGGTATCCGAGTCGTAGCCGAGGAACTCCCTCATCTCGGAGGAGCGGCACACCGCGATGTGAATGCACAGCTGTGACGTAACAAGGCTTCTATCCAAGCGTGGTAGTTGGTCAAGAATGAAAACAATGACGTACGTTTGCTATTCGTCTTACCTCTCGCAAGTAGGCTTGTAAGAACTTTCTCCGCTTCTCGACGTAGTCCTGATCCATGTTACCAATGGGCATAGGGAACATTCTGGAAGGTCCTCTGACGTTCTGAACCAGTTTACACAGAGCTTTGTTTTCGTTCAGGCGATCTTGCAGATTCAGGAATTCCCGAAATCTGCGGTAAGCCTGAAAAACGACTCTTAAAAGTCAATGACCAAAATAACACGAGAAGAACGACGCCGTCTGTCAAATGATATGCTATCATCAGTTTTTTTTTAAGAAAAATGTTAGGTACCCGGTATGGACCTGTACGGACCCGATTTCTCTGATTGTAGGGACACGATTTTCAGATTCTAGGGACCAGATTTGGGTCCCTAAAACGCCTTAAAAAAAACCCTAATATTATCTTCTAGCAGTTTGTATTTTTGTCAGAATATTAAGTGCTCGATTTGCATATATTCTTAGAGGACTATAACTGGCGTTCGGTTGGGTGGCAATCTGCCTGATGTGCTCATTTCAACACTGACACGCTTTTCCAAAGCTCAGCTCTATGTTCTTTGCCTTTTCCCGTAAGACCTGGCCATGTATTTTCAAACGCGTAATTGCTTTAGTTGAGCAGAAAAACTATTAACTGTCTGATTTGCACCCACGGCCTGAATAGCAGCCCTCCGTCATCAGCCAAAACGTGCCTCACCATAAAATTATTCTAGTAATTCGGAGCCGATTACTGTGCCAAGTATAAAAGCGAGCAAAACAACGGTCTTTAATTAAAGACGAATGCATTAAGCCAGGGTTCCTTAACCGGGGGTAGATTTCATCTTCCTCGGGGACAAATTCACTGAACTACATATTATAGCATATGTAATTAAAAAAAATTATTACAAACTGTAATATACCGGCTTGCCGACAAGCAGACCACCTGATAAACTAGCAAGCTCACGGAGTGAGCGAAAGGTGAGTCGAATCCGCTGAGGTTGTTGATGGTAGACACGTGGAATTTTGGGCCTTTTGTGGAGTTTTAGGCCTGGTCTGCCATTTTTATAGGAATTGGCTAGACACTAAAACTGCAAATGACGCAGAGCGACATGACCTCATACACTACACGACCTGAAAGGAACGAGAGAACCTACCTGAAACTCCATATACTCTTCATCGTCGGGCGGCTCGCTCACTTCATCGGGCTGGTTTGAGGAACTCTCATCCGGTTTATTCCGGTCTGATGAAGTCTCATCTTGCTTGCCAAAGAACGGTTTAAAAATTTTCTTTTTCTTCGCCGGAGGCCGCGCGCAGTAAGTTATTTTGTACAGAGAATATTTACTACTTTGGTCCAACGCTTCCCCGCGTGTCGTCACTTCCGGTATGCGAACGTGTTTGAAGAATCTCTGGTCTTTGAACCTGGATTATAACGTTTTTAATGTTGATGTTAATCCGATACCGGGGAAAGTGCGAGCTGCGGAAAGCAACTGCAGTCATGGGCATGACCTGACAGGCAATGACTGAAACATCTGTTGCTGATAAAGGATGGATCCATTGCGTCTAGGCAGCGTTATTATTTAACTTGAAACGCTGCACTAACCTTTTACTTAAATTTTGGCAGATGTTTATTTTGTTCTCCTATTACTCGATGTGCTCTTTTTATTTTCGCACCTTTCCTGCAAAACAGCTGTGGTTACGACGTTCCCCAAAGACCCGTGCGACACATTTCCTTAACCCGTGGGCTTTTGCGTCCGTGACCTCAGGTAAAACGTAAAACACAGAATAGCGAAATAGTTATTGCCCGAACGTGAATATGTTCTGGAACTTTCCTTCAAAACAGTCATCATAATCTCACGCGCGCATCATTAACTGGTCCGCAGTGACGAGCGAAAAAAGACCAGAGGTTAAAATACTCCCAAAAAGTTTTTTTAATGCAACGGAAAACAGTACAGCTGCTACTGACCGTTGAGTCTTTCTGGCTTCAGCTTCTTCCCCGGGCTTTTGCACGTTCGCTGCCACTTTTACACGAGTCTCGGCCGCGTCGCCGATTCGACTCGAGGGCAGCTCCTCCTCAAAATGACCATCGGCCGCGTCCATAGGCAGCAGCAGCAGGGAATCCACGCTGCCACTGCTCACTGACGTGGTACCTAAAGTCTGGCTGCTGGCCAAGGACGGTTCTTCCACAGCGGTGCCCGGTTCCTTCCCGCGAGCCTCGATGCATTCCGCGTCGCTGGAACCCAGAAAGACTTCGAGTTCCGATGTCTCTCCCGAAGCGCGGTTCGGTAACTCTCGCCGGCACGCGAGATTCAACTCGAACAGATCCGAGTCACTTCGCGCGGAGTAACGAATGGCGGCGTCCGAAGCTTGCGCCGACCTTTCGGGCGGGGCGAAATCGACGCACGGACGTTCTCCGACCTCCTCCGTTGCAAGCGGTGGCTGATCGTGCAAGGTCAGGTCCTCTGGCTCGTCGCCTTCGTCGTCTGGTTCTTCGAAACCTTCGTCGCCTTCCACCGCCGCATCGTCGTCGCTCAAGACGCGCGCTATCGCGTCGTTGATCCAAGCGGGTCGGCAGAGCGTGTCGATGAGCGCGAGCAGGACGTTGCGCGAGATCAGCTCTCGCACCAGGTACATCGACGTCCCGGATATGACGAAGTCGGTGGGCAGCAGGCCTTTGAGCAGCACGGCGACGAGCGACCGCAGGTGGTCGGCTTCGCTGTCGGGCAGATTGGACATTGCCAAGTGACCGTTCAGCTTCTCGTAAGCAAGTGCGACCAGCATTTTTCTCCTGAAGAATGGAGCAAGTTTAGACGTCCAACGCTGTTTTTTCCCTAAGGATTATCAGATAGTCGCGGGTCGCGGGTCATTTAGTTGCTTTTTTTAATTGCAATCAAACGAATTTTGCAAATTTCCTTTTACATTTTCGAACTATAACGTACTTTCCATTCGCCTTTGTTTATTATTTCTGATCTTCCGTAGTACGTCATTTAAACGTTTGATATGCTACGCCAATTAGCACCTTATACTCACGTAACATACTTCATTCCACACAAAACGATATTTTCTACTGCACCTATTAACTATTAATTGTCACGTCACATGCGAAAGAAATTTCAGATGATGCACTGCATCCATTAAAAAGTTCATCAACAGTTTCTTGTCCCGGTCTCAGCGACTGGAAGGCGGTTTGGGCAACCTTTCGCCTATTCAACTACGATCACTTAAGTTACAACAACTTAACAAACAATCACTGTTTTTATTTAACTCACACAGTCACAACTGATTTAATAATGTCTCAAACGTGACGAAGATCCCTCGCTCTTACGCGAGGCGGACATGGATTGGTGACGCCAGAAAGCGCTGACGCCGCGTAATTCACCCCCACCTGTCTTCATTTGCTTTGTCTTGCACGGCCGCGCATTCGACAGATTGCCGGAAACATCTGCAGTGTCGGATCAGGTGGTTGAGCAGCGTCCGCACGAGCTTTTGCTGGTCGACATTGGCAGCTCTTGCACGCAGCGACTGGAAAATGTGTTCGAATACTTCGAAGGCCTGCTGCACGAACTGCACGTCATCGCTCACGGTGTTGTACCTGAAATCGAGCAGTTTTTGTTCGAAACTTGTACGACGTTTCGTTCGCAAATAACAAAGCGTCGATGTTAAGGTGTCGAACACAGTGTTTTGACTGAAATAATGTACAACTGCGCCTATACTTTCTGAAAACCGTTTGGTGTTTTACTATATTTTCAGAACTGTTGGGGTGTTTTGCTTGCATCAAAAAGTCAGTCGTTAAACAAATGTTCAAATATTTAACGCACTCTTGTACAAATCAGGCCACCTCGTTCATCTGTTGCTTTGCCAAAAGTGGGTGTTTGCAGTTTTTGTCAGCAGTGGTGGTTAGCCTGTCGCCACTGCAGCGTACCTTGCCTCTTCAAACAACGGTAAAAAATTGCGCTATCCGCCAAGGGAACAAAATCTGTGACACCTCGTCTAACTTGTCAAAACATAATTTTGGTCAGAATTCAAGACTTGATTTGACGTTGGGTCTGGTTCTGTCTCAGTTCTTCACTTTGGCAATTACTTCTCAAACAAACCTGCCCGTACGATTGAAACTGATAGAGGCTCAAGGGTCGGGAAGCACACATTTAAAAATGTCAGTAATGGGGCCGCAGTTTTCTGAGGTCAAATTTTCCCTGAGAATAGGGAGTCGCGCGAGAAGCAACTGTGTACGTCAGGTCAGTGCCAAAATTTGAGGGGGGGGGGGTTCAGGAGGGAAGCATATTTCAAGTGCACGTGTCAAATACTCAGACGACAGCTAAATGAAAAAGCAACAGGTCAAGTTACGAACACATTCTCAAGCAGTCCGAACATTTGCCAAACACCACAAACGTGCAACCTTCGAGACATACGCCGCAATGCTCGCTAGCGTCACAGAAGAACCGCAAGAGGTATTTCCCAAACTACACGTTCACTCACGTTTGCACCTCAGTTAGCACATGATCGACGTCGTAGCAAAGGTCTTCCACACTTACTGGAAAATATTATTAAAAAAAGTTATCTTCCGGCAGAGCACGCTACAGCAATATACGCACCAGTCTAATATGAAGTCCTTCACAATCAGGCCTGTGAGTTCCCGCAGTTTCCGTGTTATTTCATCGTCGAAGTCTTCTGACGCGCTAGCACGATCCTCGTCACTCGAACGTTCGTTATCAGTGTCCGAAGCTCTTGAGTTTGAGGCTAATTTCAAAACAGAAGGTCTGTCTGTCTACCAGCCCAGGCCTGCACAACTCAGACACATCGAAGGGCCAAATTGATCAGCATAAATTTGCTAAGGTTCCCAAAGTCTATTCCGCTGTAGTTTGGAAGAAATAATGGAACGACAATTAATAATTACCCGAAGTCGGGATATTGCAACATTTTCTGCAATTCAAAAAGCTCTCGCGGGCCGCGCGGCCCGGCAGTTGCAAACCTATCGGCGATACAAAAACATTCAGCAGATTCAGGAATGAAACAGAAAAGGTCGACACGGCAAGCGGTTGATCTGTTCCGAGAAGAAGGCATGCAAGAGGTCTGAGGGGTTCCTTTCAAAACCGAGCGACCAAAACGCGATCAAGCACTCATTCAGAATCACAGCAGCATGTCCGTGAATGGCATTGGTAACCACTGACAAAATATAGCTGCGCCACGCAGAAACACGGCAGATATGAACATACGGCGTGTCAAGTTTTTCATTTACTGCCGCTTCGAATCTCGATCTTGCGCGCAAAAAACCTAAATTAATCAACTGGGCATTAATAAAAATGGCACATTAAATTAAAATACATAAAAATCTTCCGCCGAGTCTAGTAACGATTCGACAACAAACGCTTGCGCGCACGTCTCTAGTAAAAATCAATAGCGGTGTAGGGCGTGGTTGGCACAGAGACTCAATTGGTCACCCGAACACGTAGGCAAAATTTGTCATGAAACTTTTTCGCAAAACTTCTTCCGTATAACTCTTGAAAGTGAAAAACAGAGACACCATCACTTACCTTTGTTTTTGTAGAAGTACATCAAAATCTTCTCGAGGGGAAGCAGACATGTGTTGGTTACTGTGTAGAACACACCACCTATCGTGGCCAGAAAAGCTAGAACGAAGTTGACGAGAAAGGGAAACGAAGAGATTTGCACAAATAGTATCAGCAAAAAGAAGCAGAGGACGAATGAAGATGTTTCCATCGTTTCAGGACCTACAATTAGAAAATTCCGCTGAATGCTGAAGTAACAATTTCAATACTTCATTCAATGAAGTTGGTGGATTTCTGCTTGGGCGCAATTCATCTGCCAGTAACATCATTAACTGACGCTCTTGAATAAAGACGGAGCTGTTCTCCTGCAAGCAGTCCAATTCATGGTGTACAAAGCAACCGGCTGTGAGATTTCAAGCTGAGTGACCCGAAAAAAGAATACACGACGAGGCCTGGGATTGTCAACAAAAGCACAAAAGATTCAAAAGGCGTCTACGGTTGTCAAAAGCACAAGAAGTTGATCATGAAATGTATGCAAAATCTCCCACAAAAAAACATCTTTATCAACGAAAACACACAAGATGGAGGCGTCCGTAAGTTGGGTCTAAAGTGGTGGTCATGAATAATGTATATTTCAAAATTTCAACTTGAAAACGTGGTTCCAATCAAGCAGCGTCTACTATGCCAATGGGATGTTTTGTGGCAGTGGGTTATGCAACCAACTACAACATATTCAACGCCGGAACAAACGCAAGACAGCTGTTAACAGAAACAAAAAGCTTATGTTTAGCAACGATCAAAATAGCCAAGGAAAACACAAAAAGTAGACGTTTTTACGTCTTTGAATATATTGTGCGTTGATGAACACAAGGTGCTTTCACAGATAACGTGGCAAGGGGCAATGGAACTTTAAAAACAACACGCGAACCAACAAAACACAATGGTTGTCGACAACCGAACCAATCACGGTAACTGTCTTGAAATAGTATCAGAGCACCAGGCAGTTGCGTAACACGCTGTGGCTTGCTAAGCTAATGATGAGCATCTGGTCAGTTGCTGGAAGTTCCAACAATCCTAATTGGCCGGAACTAATAATAATGTGTCACTGCAAGGAGTTTTTTAATTGCTTCACTTGTTATGTGGCGTCTCGAACTAAGCTACGTCGAGAAACAGGTCGCCTTATTATGCGCTTTTTTACGTGCTCTTTTACTGTTGAAACGCGTGCAATTGGATTGAGGCTCGTGCACACAGATGTGTGCGTAGTATTTAAATCGCAGGGCAAGAATGGAGAAACATGTGAGGTACTAGTGATGGTGGTTTAGACGCGGTAGTCTAAATACAGATCCTAGGATTTGCTTGAACATTCGTTAATTTTTCAGGAATGAAGATGCCCTAAACTTGAAACGAACCTAAAAAGACATGCGTTGAATTAAATCTGATTTAAATCCGAAGAAAAATGCTTAGTAGCAGCTTACCCAGCAGCGTTTTCGTCTGATGCCTAATACTCTTGGTGGAACAAAAGCGCTGCAACTTCCGAATCGGTCTTTTCAATTTCCAAGCACTTCCCCATAGCCTTGCAGAGATGAATAGCCAATATGTGCTTGCACTGGAAAACCCAATTGATTCGTCAACAGCATGGCACACCCAAACACATCAGTGCAAAACATCGACAGTTTAAATGTCCCCAGTAACTCAGCGTTGCAAATTCTTGCAAAACTAAAGAATATTGAAAATTCGCAGCCAGTATAGATCGACGGCTTATGAAATCGCCGCATCTTCAAACAAAACTGTAAGTATTTTCATGTAGTTTCAGGCAAACACTACGTTACTTGTTAATTTTAAAGCGTTTTGTTTGACGTTGTTCAAAACGCTTTGCTGATATCGCCAGTTTACAACCGTGCTGAACTTGGTAGACATTTCTTCAATTGTAATTACTACTTGGGGCCAGAACAAAACTGTAAGAGCCAACATCACGAGCAGAGGAACTTTTTAGACGTTGTAAACTTGCAACACACTATCAGCAAAATGTTTTGAACAGCTTTATATGCTCAATGGTATTGCCACAGTTGCCTAGATTAAAGCAATGAAACAATAACTAGCTAGCAATAACGTCGATGTCAGCAGGCAAACAACAACTATAAACCTGATGACACTCATCGACTGGTGCACCTAATGAAACGATAAGACGTTTGAAAACGCTAATCATGCAGGTGCTAACTCCTTGCACTTGTTTCATAAACATCCAGTGGCGGCTTGTGGATATAATTTGTAGGGGTGCTGAAACTTCTCCCACCAGAGATTTTATAACGACTAAAAAGCATCAGGTTTTCAACGGTGGCGCGGATTAATGACGTATGACATTTCTCTTCCTACGATCCAATTGTGAAACCTCCGTATATTGCTATATTGCAGTGACATGCTATGGGGTGAATGACTCGTGTGGCACTGGTTTATTTAAGTTAAAAGCACACATTAACCCGACGCAAGTAACAACATTCAACTCGTTGCTTGGTGATCCACTGAAGTCTGCCCTTATCTCACACGCATAACCTTGCCTTCACGGTCATTCAATGAAAAAAAACGCTTATTTTGCACTACACTGGTGATCAAAAAACGTCACAAGTTACCGACTGTAATTGTCCCATTCAGATTGACTCAATATATCAAACACAGAAACACCCTCAGGTGATTATATTACACATCTGTACTAGAGAAAGGAGTGCCTTATCACTTAGGACAAGCAATTCTTATTCCTGGAAATACTCAACACAGTTATTTGACGTCACTGACTAATAGAACGATGCTGCGATCGGTTACCATTTGCGTGAAGTAATTTTCAATGATTACATGCTAGCAGCCATAGTTCAGAATTTTATGAACCACTGGGTGTTGCTACATGCTTTACAATTAAATCGTAGGAGAGCATTTAAGTCAGAATTAATTTTGATGTTAAGGGTATTTTTCAAAAGCCTACTTGACATTTGAACTCAAGCATGAATTTGAACTTGACTTTCAAAAACTGTTTCAATTCTGATGCAATTCAAAACTGTAGGACTACTCAAAAATGATAATCTGTGGCGTTCCTAATTTGAGACTGAGAAAATATCAAGTCAAGCATGCTCAAGGCGCATTCTGGTATACACCCCATACACTTTCTACCATTCAACCCAAAAACACCTTGAATGGCAAATCCTAGCAACCCCACATGCAACATTACTTCGGGGAGAAATTTCAACATCTTCTAGTATTAAAGCCAACACACATAAAAAATCACTACCTAACAATGAGGTACAAAGGGACTCCAGTAAGGTGTAGCCTTCTGATAACAGAAAAAATCTTGCACAAACAGGCATAATGCCATGTCTATTTCATTCTTGTTTTTTCAATTTACTTTTCCGCTGTCTAGTATAAATATACTTACCAAATGTAGTCACTACAAGAAGCCTCATTGCCAGTTATAACACAATGTGCTGTATCACAGTGCATTGTCAAGCTTCAGAGCCTACAATTGAAGTATGCTGCCTCTTACCAGCATCAGGGTGAACAAAGTGATTCTGCTGCCTGTCACAGGCCAATGCCCTTGCTAGCTTGGTGCTGTGGAAACCACAGCTCCAGCTGGCAGTTACAGGTTGGCTGTGCTTGATTGACAGGCTACAGCCATTCCAATGCTTTGCTATAGCAACACCAGCGTTGCAAGCACTCACAGCTCCAGACTTTCGGCATTTGCAGTGCTACCCATACAAAACCAACTAGATGTCTAATATTTAGCTTTGTGCATAAAGTTTTGGGAAAGGAAAACACATTGTCAGACTCTTCTTTTTACTGCAAATTTGAATATCAAAGTAACTCAATAAACTGACCTTAAAACAAAATTTACCATGAAGAAGGGAGTTTTGCAGCTCTGCAGTGCCTACATACGAGCCACTGCTGTAAACATCCCAATAGATTTGGGCTACACTGAATAAATACAATGATGCTCGGATCGCTTATGGCCTTGTGAAGTAAATGGATCACTTATGGCCATTTTATTCCCAATGCTTTTTCATCAAACCCAAAGTTGGTTTGAACCTCTTTAATTTCAGCATGCTTGACTAAATACTGTTGATCAGAATATGCAAACAGAACTGCAAAACATCACCTCAGTTGAGTAACTGTGTGACGTTCTTTATAACCAATAATCAAACTTTGTCTCTCATTGAATGGTGAGAAATACTTGCCAAATTTTCTCAACTATCTCATCCAAAACTGCTGATTTATCCAGATCCTTTACAGTCTGTACAGTCCAGATGTCAGCCACATTTTCGGATTACTAGGCCACACTTCAGGGGTCAAGGCACACTAGGCCAGAAGAAAAAAGGTTTCCCAAAACGAGTTGTCTTAAGTAGTTTATTGCAAGGAACAGGAACAGAACATTGTTTTGAAGACCGTTTCAGGTAAGTGCACGAGATAACGTCAAATTCACAAATGCTATTGCCTGATTTTCTCCTAATGTTTGGCTGAACACTTGCACACATATTATTTCACTTCACTTGCAACTAAAATACGAGTCAGACCCATGCAAAAAGCTAATTTGGATAGTTGGATGCAAATATGCAATAACTTACATGCAGAACCAAACACTGTGAAATCCTCTCTCAACTCCCAAATTAACACCTTGAGAGCCAATGTACGATATATTGGTATCTGGAAATCAGCCTGAAACCAGTAGTTTTTGGTTGCCTTACCGACACCATAGCTCCTCCGCTGATTGCACTAGAGAGGGTTCAAACCCTCAAAAGATTTGGCAAGTCTTCTAGTCTACAATGAAAAAAATTGTTTTGGTTGGGGGTTGCGGATTTTTTGTGAGTGATGTCATAAGTGAAGTAGTTTTTTGGTCATTTTGGCTCATGTTACCGGCCTACAGCTCAACTGCTAGACGAAAGTATTTTGCTAAAGTTTTCATTGGAAACTAAGCTCAAGTCTGAGTCGTTTGAGCCTTTGATCGACTTTCTAGCGTTTCTAGTTCAAAAGTTACAATCTAAAATAAACAAAATAATTAATTATCTAATTAAAGTATTAATCAAATATTATGTTTACTTCAGATCATAACTTTTGAACCCAAAACCCAAGCAGGTCATCCAAAGTATCAAAAGACTCAGGATTTTAGCCTAGTTTCTAATAAAAACTTCAGCGAAATACTGCCATCTAACGGTTTAGGCCTAGGGTCAGGTGAAGTGGTTCAAGCTGGCCTATAAGTCCTCCACTTGTGACGTTACTCACAAAAAGTCCACACACCCCAACCAAGTTATTTTTTCATTGCAAACTACAAGACTTGCCGAGTCTTTTGAGCATTTGAACAGCTCTCTAGTGCTTTGAGTTGTACTTGCGCAAAGTCACATGTGATCCGGCTGTCTTGGTGTGAAATGCTTGAAACAGGCCAGACGCTAAAGTGTTAAAAGCCCATGATGTGAAGTTGACTTATTCTACCACGTTCTTGTGAACTAGTATTAATGTAACGAACAGACTTCCTTACGTGGGAACGGCATTAAGCGCACAAAGAGAAAACATATTTAATTGCAACAAAATTTGAGATGAACAACATCAAATTGATGGCAGCATTTGCAACTGTGAACAAATAAGTCCACTGAAATAAACCCCAGCACTAGCTACCAGTGACCTACACATGGATAGACTTCCCTGCGGAGGCAATCGCTAGCACTTTGAGAGCCGATGTACGATATATTCGTACTTCGATTTCGGCCTAAAAAACAGCATTTTTGGTTGCCTTACTAACGCCCTAGCTCCTCCGCCGATTGCGCTAGAGAGCTGTTCAAGGGCTCAAACAGATCGACCAATCTAGCAGATTGCACTTGAAAAAATTTTGGGTTGGGGGGTGCGGATTTTTTGTGACTGACGTCATAAGTGAAATAGTTTTGAGGTCATTTTGGCTCATGTTGTCTAGCCTAGGGCCCAACTGCTAGGCCAAAGTGTTTCGTTGAAGTTTTTATTGGAAACTAGGCTCGAGTCTGTGTCTTTTGGGCCTTTGATCGACTTTCTAGTGTTTCTGGTTCAAAAGTTATGATCTAAAACAAACAAATTAATCAATTATCTAATTAGTCTAATATTTTTACTAACTGACATCATAACTTTTGAACCCGAAACCCTAGCAGGTCATCCAAAGTATCAAAAGACTCGGATTGTAGCCTAGTTCCCAGTAAAAACTTCAGCGAAATACTACCACCTAATGGTTAGCGCCCAGGGCCAGGCAAAGTGGGCCAAGGTGGCCTAAAAGTCTTCCACTTATGACGTCACTCATAAAAAACCTGCATCCCCAAGCAAAAATTTTTTTTTTGAGTGCAGACTAGAAGACTTGCCACATCTTTTGAGACTTTTACCAGGTCTGTAGAGCATACCGGAGCGGAGATGTTCCCGCGCAAACCACATGCATTTAGGCGTTTTTTTTCCTGAAAATCTCCAAAAGCAGCCAGACGCCAAAGTGTTAAGTGTCCAAATGTTTAAAATTTAGGCACTCCACAGTGGAAGGTGGCATGAGAACCAGCATCACTAATGACTACGCACTATGACCCTACCTGTATCTGACCACACACAGAAACTGTAGACATTTTACTGAGTCATTACAATATGCTGATTGCAGAAATGGAGTTATTGTGACGTGAAGTAAGGCTTTGAGGTTGGGAAAGAAACTAAATCTCAGGATTGCATAAACAGAAACTGCAAGTGCAGCAGGCAAACACAAAAGAAGTGATCTTGCTCTGGTACCGTAGCAAGTACAATTAGACAGGATGTAATATTTGTAAAGCCACAAAAGTGACCCACACCAAGCGAATCTATCGCAATTTATTGCGTAAGGAAACTAGTTTCGTGTATTACACATCTTCAGTCCTGCGCAAAAGTCGACATATGAAACAAAGAGAA
>Ga0210059_1009775_pt1 | contig 14911 bp, 19 predicted proteins | sample Ectturendosymbi2_FD_188042 | JGI IMG/M metagenome (GOLD analysis project Ga0210059, IMG submission 188042) | Ecteinascidia turbinata endosymbiont from Florida, USA - Sample 2 (SPAdes) (version 2) | ecosystem: Host-associated > Tunicates > Ascidians > Unclassified | place: Key West, Florida...
TAGGGAGTGAACAAGTTCCTTTGAAACGAACGTAGAGGCGGCTAGAAATGATTTGCCTTGAACTCATATGATACTTTGCTCAGGAAATAAGATGTAAAAGCTGTTTCTAGTAAAGTTCAGGTACCGCTATTGTTGCGTCAGCGTCATAATACCAACCTACTAGAAATTCTAACCGGAACGCCGTACCGGCAATAATTCTTTTACCGGAACGGCGTTCCGGCTTACTTTCACCTCTGGTCGTCAGTTCAATTTTCTATATGCTGTAATTTAATATAGACTTACCATAATTTCTTAGGCTTAAACCGGGACAAATTCAAAACCATGAATTAAATAACTTGACGAGTGACCGAAGGCCTGAGGTTGGCAATTTTTTCTCTGCGTGAAGTCAAGTTCTAGCTTACTTTCAGCATAAAATGACTCAAAACTAACTGAAAGTTATCCTGCCTTCTCAAAGCATACAAAATGGCTTCTATTCTAACTTCTGCAGCAGTTGCTGTAGTTCCACTGAAGACAATGGAAAAATGAAGCAACAATAAAACCCCAATTTTACAAATGGCCATTGAGCGGAATTATTTCATAACAATGCATCATCAGGCTGGAGTTCATTTTGAAAATTTCACTGAAGTGAAATTCCGGGACATTTTGCTAACCGGGACGGAACACCAGGACAGATGTTTAAACCGGGACAGTCCCGGCCAAACCAGGACGTATGGTAGGTCTATTTAAATATAGCGCATTCATCCACTGAGATTTGTCGTAAGTTCGGAGTTTTTTCTGTCAAAAAAGAAAGAGCAAAAATGTCATTGTTCTCCAGTGGCGTACGCAGAAAATTTTCATGGGGAGGTTTCATTCAGTGGCATATGGTGGCAGAACCGTCGCCAGAAAGTTTTCAGTAGGGAGGCTTTACGTTTCTGCGGGGGGGCTAGACATTCTCAAAATTGACAAAAAGTACAATGACTTATAGTGTTTCATGTTTCAATTTGGGGGGCTTGGAACTTTGTTCGGGGGGCTAAGCCCGCCAAAGCCCCCCCCGTGGCGACGGGATTGTATGGTGGTCATTTGTGTTTGATGTGCGCTGTTTTTGACGTCACAATTTGATGTCATAGTCTTGTTTCCAAACCAACGTTTTGGAAAATTGTGTTAACATAAAATGCATGTTTTTCTACATGCACTCCTTTATTTTATGTCATTGCAATGAATATAAACTGTCAGTGCTCCAAGTTAGGATATCGAAGGAAAACAAACTCAACGCCACGACACAGCAGTTCATAACTGCAAAAATATCAGGCGGCTCGTTGAAACGGGAGTACACAATCATCAATGCATCAGCGCAGTTTACAACTGCAAAATGGGGCTGCGCTAATGCCTTGTCGAATACGAGCATTCCAGCATAGAAAGTGTGCGGCTGGAGTAGCTGGCGCACACCCCGGTTTGCAACATCGAATCTTGCTAAACTACACAAGGATTGAGAATGCGCATAAAGCACGCAAGAAAACTTTCGATTTTTTGTTGTTTATAGAAGTCCAGCAAATGATTAGTTTTCTTTTGCCTTGTCGAGACATTGTCAAATGCCTGAATGCTTCTATGTTACCAACTGCTGTTTTTGAGCTCGTGCAACGGTTCTATCATGTTACAGAAATTGGTAATGTAGCCAATGGGGTCAGCGCTTGCGCTGATCAGACTTAGCAGACAGAATGAAGGCAATTGTTTCAGATAAAGTAAACTATCGCGGAACACAATCTTAAACATTCGTAGTGGACTAAATGTCTGCAAAAGATGGTGAGATGATTTCTGGACGCAAACGATATCTCAGATTCCCACCGAAACATACTGTAATTATTAGTTTTTGGCCCATTTACAATGTTCCTTGAAATTTGCTTGCAAATTCATTCCTTGGTATTTGCATTAAGCCGACAAATTAACAAGCAAAATGTATGGGAAAACAATTAATCTCCTTTGCGCAGGTAATAAAGTTTTTGTAAAATATCAAGCTTAAGGGGGTTTTAACCCCAGCCCCTCCGCTTGCGTACGCCCTTGCTGTTCTCTTTGTGCACACCACGAAAACCCTATGTTCCGACGAAAGGAACTTTTAACCAAGGGTCTCAAACTCAAATTGTTTTGAGAGCCAAATGAGGTGCTGTGATGGAACCCGAGGGCCGCATTATGACGCTGTCGCAACAGTGGCTGTATATGAACCTTCCTAGAAACAGCTTTTATATCTCATTTCCCGCGAAAGGTATCGTGAGTTATAGGTAAGTCATCTCTAGCCATATCTACATTCGTTCAAAAAGGAGCTTGTTCACTCGCTGGCCGAGCACTTTTAAACACCCGGAAATAAGCTAAGTAACTTAAATGCTGATTATATTAAAATTCCCAAAGCGCTTAGCGGGCAGCACAAAATGCCCTCGCGTGTTCCAGACCCTTGTTTTAAGCTGTAAATCTTTGACTGGATGCGCAAAAAATCGTCTTCAAAGTACTACATTTTTTCTAACATTGAACGGAAACAGCAAATTCTCCCGTTTTGTATTTATCACCTCGACCCTGTCCCAAACACCTAGGTTGGCGCTACATTAGAGCAGTTTCAAATCAAAAAGTGGCAAAGCCGAACGCACCAGCGAGAAGCACTAGTTCATAGCAAAATTCCGATCCTGTTCCCCATGTACTTTGGGTATGCCTTTGTGGCATCGAGTTAACAATTCTCTTACATTGTAGCCTACATGTCTGCATTTTACATGTTATTGAAAAAAATTGAGTGCAATAATTCTATGCCATCAGTGGTGATAGAAGTAGAAGTTACTACAGTAGGCCTAACAAAAATATACTTTTTGAAATGTAGGTTATCTGCCAATTTTAGATACCCTTATTGTTTAGAAATGAAACATTACTGAGAAGATGCTTGTTCATTACAAAGGCTGAAAGCTGTGCACAACATATGATAAAAGGCTCTGTTTAAATACAAACATATATTTTAAATAGGCTACTACTGATCAGCTGGCGTGGCTTGGCAGTGTTAGGAACAGTTGTTTTGAAAGTAAGAACCTTGTGTGTTGCATTAATCTGCATAAATCAGGCTTGCAAAAACAGGACAACTTGCTGGCATCAGTGGTGATAGTAGTAAAAGATATATAATTATGTCACTAGTTCCTTGAAAAAATGTCATAGGATATATTTAATAGAACAAGTGCTAAATGTTTTGTATTCATGTGACATTCATTAGGCTATTAGTTTAAGTATCAGTGTAAATAAAAGATTTTGACTGATGTGTCACCAAAAGTTCCACCTAGGCACTTGCAGACCCATGCAATATTAAGCGGCAGTGATGTGCCCGAGTCATATTTGTCGAGTTAGAGTCACCAACCCTTCGAGACAGAGTCACCAAATATTTTTTCGAGTCGAGTCAGAGTCGATTCACGACTTGGTCGAGCCGAGTCAGAGTTGAGTCACAAAAACTGTCGAGTCATTTCGAGTCATTGGTTTACAAGCTCGAGTCAATTTCGAGTCAAATAAAATTGTACATTCTTTTCTATGTTGTGTCATTTGTAAAGACAAAAATGTTCACACCATGTAGTTCCATATAGCTTGACTCTTTCAAAAAAAGTTAGAAATATATACCGTAAATTTGAAAGTTATGTCAAGTAACTAAGAGTTAAAAAATCTGAAAACGTTTTGATAATTTATTGCCATTTGACTGTTTCACTCAAACTTATGATCCATATTGCAGGGATGGTCAAACAATTACATTATTAACCTTATTAACATTAACCTTATAACAGTGATGGAGTCTCGAGACTTGGTCTCGTCTCGAGACGCGTCTCGAGACCCGTTTTTTGAAGTCTCGGTCTCGAAGGTCTCAGGTCTCGTCTCGGTCTCGAAGTATTTCGGTCTCGATCTTGAGCTCTTCGTCTCGAGACTTTGCATAGGTTATTTTTTATGAAGTTTTGCAAGATGAAGTTCCTTTAAAAAACGGTTTTAAAAAATGATTGTTCAAAATTTAGCCGTTCAAAGAGGTCAGTGGCTAAGCTTTCTTTCCTGTTATGTTGTTTGCGAGATGGAGAAAACAATTTGCCCTCTACCCCGTTTAAAATTTACACTGAATCAATCGCCAAAGTTAGAAAATATGGGTCGGCACATATTTTAGATACGAGTTCTTTTTGCCGAATGACCAAATTCTGAATGCAACAGCTACATTCCAAAATTGAAGAACAACCGAATCATTAAAGGCCATTCTACACTGAGAAGTTGCCAGGAGTAGCCGCGCACGATTCTTTGTTTGTTTTATTGCGCCCAGGAGTTGCCGAGCCGTGCACAAGCGCAGAATTTTGTTGCAGGTGACTGCATCGCCTTGAACTACTGAGGCAAGCACAAGAGAAAGATGGCAATTCGGGGCATTAACTAACAGGAAAGCAACCAGCAGCAATAGAGCTCCCTCGACGAGTTCACTCTACTACCACTAGGTTGCACTATCATTATATAGGGATAAGTGAGCTACGATAATTCGCTTGTGGTGACTATCACAGTGACTTGTAACTTATGGGCACCATCTAGCGGTGACCATTTATTTACATGTGGCGCCATCTACCTGCCGCCACAATTACCCGACGCAACAAAACAAACAAAGGATTACGCCTGGCAACTCCTAGCACGTCCTCAGTGTAGATTCGCCTTAAAATCTTATTCAATTTTTGTTACACTAACTATTTCGCCGGGTTTGATGAACCCGGATTTCAAAAATAAAAAAAATGTACCTTCCTTCAACTGCAGTTTATCACAAACACTACACTGAAAATATAAGTCTCACTGAGCAGTTTGAGCACTAACAAACTTACTTTGTACTCTGATATCATACGATTTTTTATGAAAAGGCAAGTAGACCAATATAGCGAAGGTGTCATAAATGCCTGAACTGAATTACTCATAAACAAAAAATTTTGGGCCTGAAGAACTTCCTATGTTGTATACTGCTAACACGACCGTAGAAGCATGCGCTGAGTGAGTTTCAGCTTTTTACAGCCACCTGGCGCTTAGCCCCCTTTAACCATAACGTGGGTCTAGCGTGCCCATGCCACCTCACACTAACCATTTCGTCGGGTCTGCTGAACCCGAAGTCACTCCCTTTGCAAAATCGAAAAAAACGTGGACGACCGCACGCCCACCTACTAACTGGTCGCTCAAAAATATGAAGCTACTGAAACGTGGAAAGCGCGCCAACCAGTGCGCGCTTACGTAGGTATCACGTGGCGACCTCATTTGACATGGGTTTGATAAATCCACGAAAGTATTCCAGGGTTAACTTCCGTAATGTTGTTGAAGTGTCTAATAACGAAATATTTGATTTTCTTTCAAGTAATTCGTGTTTTTATAATTTTTTATTGATTCCATGACAAACGCGAAATTATATCAGGGGTTCCAAGATGACAAAAAGGTTGAAGAGCCTTGGATTAGAGGCAGTATACAATAAATTCAAAGAAACATCAATTCACTACGCAACACAGGAAAGGAATGAACACCTTCATAAACACAACTCTGTACCAAAAACGATAAACTCTGAAGAAACGCACAGGCGGCTGAAATCTCTCATCATCATGCAGATGCGTTGCATCGGTGGGGAAAAATGAAAACATTTGAAACGTTTTGGACATTTCTAGATAAAAATTTCAGATCAGCATGCACACAGTTGAACACATGCGTACAACAGGTTGTTTCATAAGGTGCATGCTGATGAAAGGTGTAACAATAGCACTCTTAGGCCTCAAACAGGATAAAGCTGCATCTATTTGTCATTTAATAAATACTTGGAGGTCTTTCTGTCGTTTTGGAGGTCTTTCCACAACGTCCCGGTCGAAGTAGGCGACCTCCCTGTCCCCTCGGTAACAGGGTTTAGTTTAGTGAAGCGAACATTACAGAATGGCATGGCGATGTGGCTAAGGTAAAAAACTAAGGTAGAATAAGACGCCACAAAACGAACTGATCTGGAACAACAGATCTTTCTTGTAAACGACATTCAAAGAAAAGGCGATGGTTGCAAATCGTTCTCCGTTCGATCTCATGCACGTCTTTATCAACTCATTTTTGTCTCAAGCCATGTTTTATGTAACATCCGCTTCTCATCTTGCTGAGCACTTTCGATGCTTGATATTATCAACTGGGGAAAAATGCAAAAAGCAACGGCGCAGCCAGAATGTAATTTTGAAATGGATTTGACGATCTCTGGAATTGTTTCCAAACTTCACAATATAATGCAAGATGTGGACGTACTTTTTGCCTGACTCTCGTTTGCGACAATAATTTGGTTTGCGTCATTCTGATTGCGCCGTTGAACAAAAGCATGAAATTTGTTCAGTACAAATTGAAATAGGTGAATACCGTAAACAAAAAAATCTGAGTGGTGTTTCCCATGAAGTCGCGCTGGGAGATATCGAGACGTGGTTAGAATTCAGCAATACAAGCACATGATAAAAGCGCCTGGCTTATGCGCAGCGCACAACAACAAAGCTATGGCAAAAATTGTAATGAAACAATTCTAAGTAGGACTATATCAGACGTGAAAATGAAAATAAGGTCAAAGTGCCTGCACTTTGGATTCTTTTCACATTCCAATCGACTGGCGCCCAAAACAATCCGGTCATAGTATAGAAGCTGGGTTTGAGATTCACTGTAGGGCTAATGTTACAAAACGCCTGTTGCTATAACAACAAACGATCGTCGTGTATAGAAGCTGCAGGGCGTTAAACAATGGCGTCTTACCCATAAAAGTTAGGTGGCCTCCACACTGCCCGCTTTTGAACAACAAGAACTGATGATGCCTACTTCGTAGGCGAAATACATACTCTGTAAGATCTTACTGCCTGGTTCTTTGCTGAGAAAGGATTTTTTCCATAGGCATATTTTACACATGTGAAAAACATTTGTGGATGTTTTCCGTTCCTACTGCCATGGGCGGGCGATACAGGGAGTCTGTCGTATGCAATATTTTGGTAATTACGGTACGCACTTGTTTTTGCTTTTGTCTACAGAAAATATACCTGAAGACTGCCAAGCAGGCTCGTAACCAACTTGGGACACCAAGGAAAGCGACGAGTTTTCTGAGAGTGGCCCAATTTTTTTAAACTATGTCCAAAACTTTTAAACAGTGCCCAACATATTTTTCCAGGGAGGGCGAAAAATTTTCTGCGCCCCTCCTGGTTACGGGCCTGCTGCCAAGTGGTTTGTTTTTTTGGGTGATATGTGTGAAACCGCCCGAAATTTCTTGGAAAGCACCAGTTTCTAATCGGTTTGCGGCTTTCCTTTGATATGCCAGGTTGCCAGCTGCTTTCATCGATTGCGAAAAAATCAGCAAACTATAACATCCTTTAAAATCGTATGTTTTTTCAATCGCACCAACTGTGATGCGACATATTTTATAATTTTTCTTGGACTGTACGCTGCAGGCGAAGGTTGCGACAAAACGCAGCGTGCAGGAAATGCTTTTTAGACGAGAACAGTATGTTGAAGCAGTCCAGAAAACCGTTTTGTTAATCGTTATGCTGAAACTGAAAGCTCAAACAAATTTAAAATTTAGAAATCATTTTTGAGTTAGTTTTGTTTGTTAATACCTTGTAGTGTCTCACTATTTATATTTTTAACATACGAGTTGGTGAAGGATACCAGAGGAAGAATGGTGAATTCGCACCATGTTCATTGTTTGATTTTACGAACGTGAACTATAAAATCTTACTAAAGATGCTTGGTAAGTTTCATTGCTCGGTGGTTTGTTTTGGTGGAGTTTAAGTATACGTTGAATTCAATGTTTGTTTGCGAATCTGCACATTAACTGCTTTCAAACTAACTACGTTTTGCGTTCTAAAAGCAAACTGCGGTCTGGATGCCGCAGCAGGCTCTAAGAACAACATAAATGAAAAAAGAACCGCCTTTAATGAAGCCTTAAATAAACCACCAAAAATCCACTTCTAGTCGAACCTGATTTGTTTTGTTGTATTGTAGACTTGGAGTGAGTTGATCTGCAAGAAAATGGGTTGCGGTAACTTTTCAACAAAACGTTTGAAGATTGATCATTGACAGTTTCCATGCACAGTCAAGCGCCGCCGTCACGTCATTTATATTTGTCAATCATCTTTGGTTTCTGGCGAGTCAGCTGTTACCAAATTTTGCAGAAGTAGCGCGAGCCCGTGAAAAAAGTGGAATCAAGAAAACTAAGACGCTGATTTTTTTTGTGAAAATAGAAAAGACATGGAAACGTCCTTGAAATACACACAGCGACGAAGATAAATATTTGGGTAAAGTAAACGTTCGTTTTTGTCGTTTTATTCCAATCTTTTTCATGGGTTCGTTGATTTATGTCACTAACCTTCAATTATCTTCCATATGATGATGGTCTTGTCACAAGACGTTGTTGCCAGATATTTGTCATTCAGAGAAAAGGATACTGATGTTACAAAGGAATTATGCGCATCAAACATGCAGAGTTGCTCGCAGAGAATCTGGCATTTAAATAAATCAAAGATTTGAGGGGATTTCACGGTAAAAGGCTTTAAATGACAGTTGAAAACGCACTTTATTCCACCTTATATACGAAGTCAGTTAAATCGGCTGCGTATAAAACAATCCGAAAAAACCTTAAGCAAATGACGCAATCTTGTGAAGGTTAATCCTTTGACTACAGGGCCTGTGACTACAGGCATTGGATGTTTTTGGTTGGGGCTTGGAAAGCCTCACAAACTTTTGAATGTCCGAAGTTGACTACAACAGCTGAAGAGAGTTTTCAAGCATGTACGTATTTCACTGAAAACTGAAATGAAACAATTCAAGGCAATTAACATGCTGGACAATCCAATTATTGATTTTTGTCTTCATTAAGGCCACTGCAATCTTTTGTTCGCTGCACGCAACCCATTTTTCAAGTGGTTGTGAATATGCAAATTTGAGCTACTTGAAACAAGATGTGCCACTGTCAACCCTTAACACGTAGCAAGCAACAGGGCACGTTTTAAATCCTCTTTCCAAAATGTTACCAGATACTTACATAATAACGAAATTCCTCTACCCTGGAAGGCAATGCTTACAAAGTAGTTTCAAAACAAAAAACAGAGAAGATCGTGTGCGTTAGGGTTGGATTAGGTTGTTCTCCACAACTAGCAAAACGTGAGATTTCAAATTTATACGATACTTGCTTCAATGTTGAGAGTGTTGGTTTTAAATGAAAGATATGAGCCTCGGTTTTAGTAGGTGTGAAAGTAATAGAAACTTTGCCTCCAATTAATTTTTGCCCTCAACTTTGCACCTCTGTATTACTTCTCACCTCAGTCAGGAAAAGCTGGTGTGGAAAAAGTCACAAAAAATACGAAATTACATTGGTTAAAAGAAAAAGAGATTGAGGAAGTTTTACTAACATGTCAGACACGCAAACGAACAATCTTCAGAAACTGGGTCAAGTTACGAAGGCTTACCGCATCCCAGATAATGATTGTTTGATCATAGGAACACGACGCCAAGTACTTCCCACTTGTTGAAAACGAACACGAGCTGACTGGGCCATTGTGTCCTGATAATACGCGGAAGCGGCGGAAAGATTTATCTGAGAAAATGAAGCGAAACAGCATGTTTCCATCCGTGCAATCCTTGTGAAAAGACCAAGTGAAAAATCCATCGCACTCTTTTGTTCGAAAACAACCAATAAATTTGCTAGGTTGTCGCTTCGGTACAGTTCTAAACTATTTGCGAAATTATTGATCTTCATAGACCAGTGGTGGGAAAACGGCGGCTCGCTCACGATCCTCGTACGGCTCTCCGGCACGTTTAGTCTAGCTATTCTCTGAAACATCTCAAAAAAATACAAAACAAATTATATGTTAATCACAAATAAACACGTGAAAGTAGATACCTTTAAGATAAATGTAAGCGGCAATTATGCTGAAAGAGCTTTGAATTACAAGCAACTTGTTGCAATTTACAGTAATTACAATTAACAAATTGCTTTGAATTGTAAACAACTGTGGCACAAACTTTCACACTATACATGGAAAAACTCCTCGGTTGAGCAACATGCAAACATGCAATTAGTGCAATAAAATCAGTAGCCGTTGCTTAAAAACGACCTTTTCGTGTTGTTGCTTTCATTAAAAACTGTGATTATTATCTTGCACATCCTTTTAGGATAATTATCCTACTTCAACTGACAATCATAGTTTTTGTTCAAAGTGCCGGTCTGCAACTGGGGTTGCCAGATGCGTTTTGTAAAAATACCGGCCATTTTGATTTGCCAACAGCGCCAGATCTAAGATGTGTCGTATTTCGTAAGCGGCACAGGAAAGCAGAAGGACAATCAGTCTTGTTAAGCCACAATTAATGATTTGCCCGTATTTTGTCTGGCTCATTGCATTTCGGTTTGTGTGTGACCATGGGTGTCGGAAGGGGGGCAGGGGGGTTGTCCCCTGGATTTTGAAAAGTTCAGCAAAAAAAGGTTGTTTTCTTAGTTTCGAGTGGGAAAAACCAAATTTCACCGCTTTTGCCCCCCCTAGACAAATTGCTCGGACAAAGCTATTAGTGGCCACCACCTGGAAAAAATTCTTCTGACGCCCATTCGTGTGACGTGTCAATCGCACCAAGGATTGCGTCAACAGCAGCAAATACTCTTCGCTGAAAGAACTGTCCTGAAAAGATTCACTCCCTACTAGAGTCAATATAAATTGAGAAATTCGGCGTTTGTTTTTTTTTAAGTTACGGAAAATTATTTAATTTCAAATATCGGCTTCAGGCACTGATTTTCAAAATACTGGCCTTTTACCGGCCTCTGTTAAATTATCAGTAAAATACCGGCTAGGTCGGTTACATACCGGCCATCTGGCAACCCTATCTGCAACTTACGCGAAACTTCAAACATCCAGAGTTTAACGCGGTTGTCGTGGCCGCAAGTTGCCATAAGATAGCAGCGATTCGGATCTTCAGCTGCAAACAAATGAGTAAACAACACCGCTGGCAAGTCTTCATGTTTACGTGCCACTTGTTATTTGAGTTTGTGAAACATCGAGGCACATATTAACAAGGACAAAAGTCCTACTCGCGTGCAGCCCATAACGTTCATCTGCATGAACAGCGTCAGTTAACTGATAAACTTCCATAGAAAGCTGAAGCATACATACGATTACAACGCAAAGTAATTGTCAACCAGCAATTAATTTAGCAAGATGCACTTGCAAAGACACCTGCAATCCACGCTAGCTTCTGGTAACGTTTCAAGTTCTTGTTTGCATTGTAACTTGCAAAAATTTGCGATCTTTGAAAAAAGTAACATTTTGTGAAGTTCAGGAAATTTCGACCAGGCTCATTTCTTTTAGAAATACTGTTAACACATCTCATGTTTTTTTGTACCTTAATATCGCTCTAAGTCAGAGGTCGAGGACATTTTGACGGAAATAATTTTCCTTAAAATGATGATAATTTTTCTTGTCCGTTGGGTCTTTTCAATTGCAAATTTTAAGGGTACTGTTTTGGCAGCACTTTTAAATATAATTGAAAATCACGCTTTATAGTTTTTCAAAAGTCGATAGCAATAAAATTTCAAAACAGATGAAAACTCACTCGAGGAATGAAAGGTTGGAGAAAAAGCAATGCAAGATACACCGCAGGATGAAATCCCATCTTCATGACCTTTCGTCTGCATCATTGGCTGCAGATGTAGAAAACAAAACCGAAGTTTTGTTTGCAAATTACAAAAAGTAAAAGGGTTATATGCTGATGTCGATTAACGGATTGGTTGAGTGGTGTAACATAGAGTATCAGCTGGGTAGATCGACCTCGGGCAAGGAGCCTCTTGTCATTTACAAATCAATGTCGAAGGCTGGACCTCAGCCAAACGTGAGGTGTTGCAAAGAATCTACTTTGAAGAAAAAGCCACAGAAATACTGGCACAAGAAACACATCAGACCAGTCCTATCGCCCCGGGATGCGGGGTGATTGAGTCGGCTTATTCTCCCAAACTACAAGCCCCCCAAATTGAAACATGAAATATTTAAATCAGCGGAATTTTTGTTAACTTTAAAATGTCAGGCTCCCTCACGCAAGCGCAAAGCTCCCCCGCACAAACGCAAAGTCCCCCTGTTGAAAACTTTCTGGCGACGGTTTTGCATCAGACTACCCTTGACAGACTTAAATTAACTGGCTACACAATAGCAGATTACATTCCTGGAAATACCATGGCATTGCAGCATTTGTCTCGAACCCGGTGATGTTCACATGTAGAAAACTCGCAAACAATAACCCCACGCAATAGAAATTCAAAATATCAGTGTCATGAATATCTACCACACGCACCAGCAACTGTGGACCGAGCAAAACAAAATTATGTTTACACATTTTGATCGGTCCAAGGTTTTTGGGTAAAATGAAAAGGCCTAACGATCGCTGAGAGAGCTGCTTCTATCATAAAAACTGCCAAACAACCTGCGAACACAAAGCACCCCTAGCGCGCTGAGACGACCGGTGTGGCAAGGACAACAGGGGCAAGCATACTGCATGACAAAGACATACTTGAAACCAGGGACAGAGTTTATGGGGAAGGGGGGGACATGCCCCCCAACGTTTGGACGGGGGGACATATTTTGTCCCCCGAACATTTTGTGATAAAAAGTAATGTAGTTGCGCAAATTTCATGGTTACATTACCGTTGGAAACGTTTCCCCCGCATAAAACCAGGGAACAAATGACGAAAATGGACATTATCACTGGATTACCTGTAGACACAGTGTACAGATGTCCTATGTAAACTGAATTGTCATGATTGTTGAAAATTGTGTTGGTTAATTTGAATTACCGAATCGGTGTGCACACGAACTTCGCTCAATCACGAATTCCTCCTCTGGTCGCAATCAGAATGCGGTTGCCAACAGGCGCGTAGCCAAGAGGGCAACGGGGCAATGCCACCCCCAATTCCAAAGTTTTCAGGTTGATAAAATATTTGAAGCATAAGCCAAAGAAAGACTTCACTGCAAATCAACGAAACTGCCCTGCATCCCACCAAATGGTAATGTACAGTAAGTTTCATTTCAAGACCATCGCAAATTCCTCTCTGGTAACCGGGGGTGTTATAGACAGAGCCTATGAGAGGGGGATCCAGCGGGAACATTGTTCTGGGGCCCGACAACTAGGGAGGGGCCCGACACTGAAGGAACATTTGAGTACTTGTTACTAACAAACTCGGAATAATATAGCAAAATTAATCCCGGTGATAAAAGTCGTTTGGCCTAAGGGTTTGGTAAGGTAGTGTGATGTATTTTAATGTGAATTTCTGGCAGTGCATTTTCCTGATACGATGCATTTATAGCAGAACTTACTTTTGCTGAACTTAAATGTTTGCCTACTTTATCGAATTTAATACATTCACGATTACTGTCCCAGTCTGTCCATTGAACTGAATTTTCCTTTATTACGTCTTTCATTTTCAAACATTTTCAAACAAATCTTTAATAAAAGCTCTCTCCAATAAGCCAAGACTTCCAAACTAAGAGCTAGTTCAAGTGAAATTTGAATTGAAACATGCCAGTTCACAATAAAATACAATCCAACGACAGTACCCCTCGAATCTTGCGCATATGTGTAATATAACTAAGTAGTTAAAATCAACAAGTGCAGGATGCAAGTGCTTATAGTGCACCGCGAAGGCGTGCTGTGCACTTTGCTTGGTGTTAAACTTGTGCTGCAAGTAGATACAGGCTCCATTTGAATGTGAGTTTAGGATTAGCGGACATACCCAGAAATCTGAAGATTTTGAAACCATACAGGAGAAACTAACCATTTACGGTATTTCGACGGAATGCGTTACATCACTAGTCGCTGGCTAGTGGCCAGTGTAGCTATTTATTGTGGCTCGCGGTCAAAAATAGAAGCAATGGTCGGTTGACAAAATATTTACTTCTGTCCTTTCATTCCTGTTATAATAAGTAAGCTCGTTCCAACCAAGGATACAGTTACTCAATGACGTCGCATCAGTTTCATTTCACTAGCAGCGTTTTATTCAACCTCGATTGACTCCATTCATTCCGAGACTGGGGCATTTTTTCTAATTTCTTCCTTGATAAGATTTTACTATTAACATTTAAAAGTCATGTTAATAATGGTAATATTGTCACATTACTTGAATACCGGTATGTTTTAACATAATGTTTCATATGATGAATAAACGAGCACTTCTTGTTGAAGTTTGATGAACATTAATCAGGCTCAATTTGTATTTATTTCAAATTAATTTTGCAACTTTTAGGGACCCCGAATGAGGTTCGTTCCACCTAAAAAGATTTCTCTTGGAGGCCCTGGTTACAAATATAACCTATCCTTGTTTCCAGTGTAGCGTGGCCTTGAATCAACATCGTAGATCTTTGTTTTTGCACAGTTTTAAAACTACATGCGTTAATATGGCGGTGAGATAAATTTTATATGTCTTGAAGCTCAAACTTTGGCTAAGAAGCGATTCAGTTTCAAAGTCTTCTTCATTGCGCAGTAGTCATTGTTTAGCAACAGTAGCATTCATTTTAGATATTCATTTGTGATGACCAGTGGTCAGGGCCGGACCTATCAGATGTGGGGCCCAATGCAAGACCTGGGCGCGGGGCCCCTCTGATTTGGCGTCATCGTGTTTAGTCAACCGTGTTACGATCGTGGTAGAGCGCAGATATACAGTGCAGCACTAACACGAGAACTGAGCACGTATGCTGACGTTCGAGATGAAATTTGCCAGTTCTGGCGAGAGCGTTCTTTGTTAACAATGAAATTTATATTGCGTTTTTTCTGAATTCTCAAGTGCAAGGTGTATCTGGCAAAAATGAATAATCTACCCAAACACCAAGGCGCGGGGCCCAATGCAGCTGCATCGGTTGCACCGGCTTAAGGCCGGTCCTGCCAGTGGTGTAACTAGAGGTTTGAG
>Ga0210059_1009776_pt1 | contig 14911 bp, 7 predicted proteins | sample Ectturendosymbi2_FD_188042 | JGI IMG/M metagenome (GOLD analysis project Ga0210059, IMG submission 188042) | Ecteinascidia turbinata endosymbiont from Florida, USA - Sample 2 (SPAdes) (version 2) | ecosystem: Host-associated > Tunicates > Ascidians > Unclassified | place: Key West, Florida...
GTAAACAACTGACTGCAATAACTTTCAAAAGTATAAGATGATAACAGCTCAAAATCTGAACTGAAAAGTTGTAAAACTATAATTAACACACAGATCATTCACTCCCTTTCGGTATTATATAGTTCTCGCTTAGCTCCAGCTAACTCCTTGGAAACAATAATTATTGCTTATAATCTAACAAGAAAAGAATGATTGTTGCGTTATACCTTACAAAAAAACGAAGCTAGAGCAATGTTTCCCGACTTTCCCTACCTGTGGAACCCCCACTGCTGCGTTGTACGTGAAAAGGATACGTGATCACGTGATGGTCACCTGACCAATATCACAAACACACTGTCGAGAAAAGACGGACAATTCATGAATTCACACTCCGATAGACACGGTTTTAAAAACTGTGCAAAGTTAACAAACTGAGATAGAGCTAAGAACATCATATGACAAATGTGATTGTTCTTCAAGAGCACACACCTGGTACACCCCATCACAGTGGTACACCCCTGGAAAATTCTGGTACACCCTGGGGTGTTCGATACACCCGGTTGACAAGCACTGGTCTAAACGACCGTATCTGGTTTTCCGTTTTGAACGACTAAAAAGAGGTATCTCGTTTTTGTTGTTAAACTGCGTGGAAGTCGTTCTCACCACTGCCAACGTGGTCGAGTGGGAAATGACTACAGCTCCTGTGCAAGCTGCTGGCGGTTCGAGTCATACCGTTGCGTCTATTGGATTTTTCGATCGTGCATAAGACACTTCTGAAGTTCCTACGCAAGATTGTGTTAACATTTTTGGTACCGTTTCCTAAGTACATTTGGAAAAGCAGACACGGGTTTAAATATAGGGTTTTAGGTTAGGGCTAGTTAGGATTTAGGCATAAGGTTTAGGTATGGGGTTTAGAGTTTCAAAAATTAATAGCCACTTTAATCCTGTAGGCTGAGAAGTAACTGACATGTAAAGAAGGGGTGTCAGATATTTCGCACAGGTCAGCAATTTGGTTTGTTACGTTTTTTAGTCATTTTAAAAAGTGAAAACCAGATACGGTCGTTTAGACATTGCTTTTAATCTATTGCACTAAGCATACTGGCCTAGGATTCTCATTGTTTGATTGCTGTTGTTGACCCAACAGCAACCCCCAGAAAATAATCACATGCTGCTTGACTGAAGTCTTTCATCTGATGCGAATAAGCAAATTCTCCTTATTTATCCTCAAAGTAACATTTTTGAAGTGGAGGTCTGAGCAGAACTGATAAAAACATTTAACAGTGTATAATATCAATGCACCTACACTTGATCAATTCACCTACGTCTTCCATACACCTACGCCATATGGCCGCAACTTCGAATGCGATAAAAACTTGAAATCTTGGCGCAACACCTAAATTGTTTACGGTCAACGGCATTCTTAAGTTTTGTGTTGACACATATTCTAAATCGATTTTTCTTGCTCGCCTTATTGTTGAATTTTGATTGGAAAAGCTGCTTTTTAGCTCGTTTAGATTAACGGTATTGCGAAACTGTTTCGACTTCATCAGCTTGTTTTGCGTTGTGTAATCAACTACATCCGGTTTTGCGTCACTGGAAGTTTCACTAAACGTTTCATTTTTGCGCAAGTTCATTGCGACTCAACTGATCTCCACGCGACTTTTCTTCTGACGATTATGCTTCTTATATCTTTCAAAAAACAACAGGAGCCTGAAACACACATGAAAACATAGAAAAGTCATAATGTCATGTCCGCTCGCTTCTTTTCAGAAATCTTGTCATGGAGGAGTTCAAAGACCGGGATTTTGGTGTGGAAGGAAAGTTATGGAGGTGGATGTAAGGTTGTATGTTGCCGATTTTTTCAATATACAAACTTATATTTAAAATTTAAGTTATGTTGAAAAAAATGTAATAAAAAAATTCATGCACTTCGCAGAGCTGATGACGTCTACATCGTGGGCGAAATATACACTCTGCGAGATCTTTAGTGTCTGATTCTTTGCTGGGAAAGGATTTCTTTCGATAGACAGTGCTGATTTTTTACTTAGAAATTTGTTCGTGCAACAAAATTTTGTCTTTAAACACAAATTAACAGTTTTATCTCTCTTGTAAGGTTTGTTCCGACATCCTCCAGTTTTTGCATTTAATTGTCACAACAGGTTAAGCTATAGCTTGTCTTGCAAGATATCAAACTATATGTCCAGGCAAAGCGTTCACGTCTGAGGAAGTTCGTACATCAACATGTTAAACTTTGCGTTTGCAACCCATTTAGTTTTGCTGCGTAATAGGTCTGCGTCAATTCCACAGCGATAAAATACAAATAAAATTTAATCATAAACGCCTGTTGCATTAGTTTATCCTTAAAAATACGAATATCGACCTGTTTTGGTTCAACTTGAACTTAAAATAAGCTTTTCAGTAAAGTATCTGCTGAACCCACTCAATATCAATGACATTTTCGTTGGTCTAACTTTAATTCCATTAATCTTCACAGCGCAGCCACTAGCCTACATCAAAAGATGGCGTAAGTTCGCTGTTACCAGGGCTGTGAAGCCGGAGCCCGATTTTGGATGGCTGGAGCCGAGGCCAAACATTTTCAGATGGAGCCGGAACCTGAAATTTGGGTTCCGGTTCCACGGATATAGATTTTGGGGTAAGCGAGTTATACAAATAAAGCAATCTTTTTTCTGATTTTTTGGACCGAATTGCTCAGGAGCCACAAGCTTCTAGATGGAGCCAGAGCCAAATTCAGATGCCTGGAGCCTAAACTTCGAGTACCGGCTTCACAGCACTGGCTGTTACACAAAAACTTGCGTTTGCAAAAAAATCCCTACCAGCTATTGACATTGAGTGAAACCAAACAGCTTGTGTACTGTCAATGGGACGTGTATTTGTTGTCAGCGCACCATAAACGACTGCTACCAAGCGGGTAGGCCAGTGTTTCCCGTGCCGCGGCACCCTACCTAGGGTGCCATTTAGGACATTCAGGGGTGCCGCGAGCTAATGCGTTTTTCAACATATCATTGAAAGATGCATTTCTATATGTCATTTAGCAAATTGCTATGGCTTCACCACTTGGTGCCACAAGCCAAAAAAGGTTGGGAAAGACTGGGGTAGGCGAAGAAGTTTAAACGAAAGTATTTTAGCAAAGCTGACCGACAGTTTCCTTCAGTTTTTCGCCGTCATTCCTGTACTAGTTCAGTCTTTCCCAACCGTATTCAGTACTTTTTCTTGTAGTATGCCCTTGATTTTGAAACGATAACCGACTCACTGAACCTGTAAACATGTTACAAACAGCCCTTCACTTCCTGTTAAATGGCTCCTCAAGCATAGTGGGTTTGAACTATCTAAGCAACGACAGTGTGCCCGACTAAGCCTGATAATAAATAGCTTAGTGGCAAACCAACAGGGACGGCATATTTTTAAACAGACCTTCCACAAGCAGTCGTTGTTGAAAAACGTGCATAACGCAGTCAACGTTTGACAGATACACAGTGATGCTTTCAAACGAAATGTTGATTAGACGTTGAATTGACTGGACAAAACGCAAGTTAGCCGTGAAAGGGTGATTACTGATTACAATGTTGAAGACAGATGCTTGTTGATGGAAATTTTCCTGACAATTCAGAGCAAGGTGAACGGTAGATGGCGCACGAGGTGGAACAGCAGCCGACGTCATAAATTACATGCATTGCTCGCCGTTTGTGACGTGTTTCGGAAACTTCTTTGTCAGTGCTATTAAAAAACAATGTGCGTTGTGCGATCGCTATGTGAACTGTAAATGAGTTACTACCATAAAGTTTACCCTGACATTTGCATCATAACACTGGCATTGCAAAACAAGATACTTCGGTATACCGAAGTAGAATAGGTGGAAGTCTACGCTGTCTGGCATGGTTTTCAACCAATCTAACTTCCAAGGGACAGCTTCCTAACAATTAAGCAAGATCACGTGATGATTAATATTGCGTTTGCTGCGGACAAAGAACTGCGTACATTGCCTCAGAAGGACCATGAGACAAGACTCTATGCTAGAGAACGTTACGTCACAAAATGTAAAATGGACTAAAAACAACGCAAACCAGATCAGACATGCGAAAGCCATCAGTCCGATCAACGCAATCTGCAAGAGCAGTGACACAGATGTCACTGGTGTCAGCTTTCTACTGCAGGCGAGTTAAATACAGTGACCTATAACACTGCAGTCTTGTTCAAGTAGGCTACAAGTTCTGGGAATTAGGACCACGCTGAACATCCGTTTTGGAACAGATGGGATATACAGCTAAGGTTAGACCAGGGGTTCCCATCCTGGTATACACGTACCACTAGGGGTGCAATTGTCTATCTGAATGGGGACATTTATTGTACAGACGCATCAAATTCACCTTATGGAGATAAAAACGGACTCCATAAAAACGGAGTCTGCCTTGATTGTTATATAATCTAAAAGTTCTATTAAAACGTCAGTGGATTTTTCGTATTTTAAAGAAATTTTAGTGAAACATGCTCATCTGTCGAAATGCTGAAGGAGCACATGGTCAGGGAAAGGTTGGAAACCCCTGGATTAGACAAATGAAAACGTAAATGACGACGGCGTAATGATTTCACTTTGCGCATGCGCAAAGACGTATGGCTTGCCGACAACGAAATATGATTGCGAAAAGGGAATTAATTTTTTTCTGTGATATCAACAGCTTGCAACAAAACAGTCATGGCGACGAGAAAGCATAACTGAGAAGACGACCTCACCCATACGTAACCACATCGTTCTTTTCGCGCATTATGACGTAGGATCAGTTAGTCTTTCCTAAAACGCTCGCACTGGGCGTGGTGGGGGAGGCGGCCAGACAAACTATGGGAGGAGGAGTAACTTCTAGTGCAAACTTTGACGTAATTGTTGGATAAGCTACATGACACAGTGAGACGTTTTTCACTGAGTAGGCATTTCATGCCGGCTACACAGAACACGAGCTGAACAAAGTTTGGCGAAGTCGTTCACCCCGGGCCACTGCTCAAATTTGAAAAATGGCGCTAAAAATGCGAGGCATGGTTAGAGCCATAGGCGTCGGAAGGATTTTTTCCACGGGGGGCACTAGGAGATTTTTCCAAAATTTTTTCTGAGGGGTCAAAAGTTGTGAAAATTTTTTTTCCCACTCAAAACTAAGAAAACAACCTTTTTTGCTAAAGATTTTGAAGTCCGGGGGGGCAAGCTCCCCCCTTTCCGACGCCCATGGTCAGAGCGTTGTCTCCTTTATCGCTACCACGCCAGATATATTTGGAAAAAACAAACAAGTACCACGCATTTGCGTCAACATGCTGCTAAGGCCATTACTACTCAGATCACCTGCACCGGCATTACTCCAATGAGCCGCGGAAGTGGCGAATTGCCAAGGATCCGACTTTGCGCCACAAGTTTATGAACAGCACAAAATTCGTGTCGTTTGCAACAGATAAACTTTGTTAACTTACAGGCCAAAGATACCAGACCGTAGAAGGGCATCATCTAAACAACGACTAACGCTTAATTGTAGCACCTATTTGCAGTGAGCTTCACAATGCAATAGCCCAAGCACGTCTATTAACAAGCATTGCCATCTTAGCCGACTTTTCGCGGTTGCGATGGCAACGGTTGTCCATAAACATTCTTCACGCGGACACGAAACTATGGGAAAAGCGACAAAGAGCAAAATCAATATCACCAATACTTTTAATTATATAAGATATAATATTAAAGCACGCACTGTATGCGCGCTTACTGACGCTCAAGCACTTCAAACAGTGATGTTACGGCGGAAACCATCGCACTCTGGGAACACATGTTTTTTTCATTTGTCGCGCTCCTCGGGAGTAGAGTCGACTGCGTTTCGTTTGCGTCGGTTGAGCACGAGCATCAGCACGCCCGTCGTTGCGATGGCGAAGTACAGGTAGCTGAGAAGTTGCCGGACACGTGGCGACACAGAAAATGGATTTGACCATGTACCGGCAGACTCTGGAGGAGGAGGAAAACGATTGTGAAGGCAAATTTGCATCGGTACAAACTTTACCAAAAAGCGTAAATGTGACTTCATTGAGAAGCCTGTTGCATGACTTGCCGGACAACCGCGGGTCGATACAAACAGCTCAATTCTGATGCGAAGTAAATTTGGTTAGGTATGCTCTGGCTTTTAGTTGAAGTTACAACTGACGTCTTCCATGAAAAGCTAGTCACAACAGTTAGAAAATTAAGCAATTCATAGAGCTAATTCACACAGTACTACGTGACTTAAGGATAAAAAAGGTATCTTGAAGAGCATTACCAGCGTTTGCCGACGTAGATCGGGACTGGTTGGGAGTTGATGTCGTTTGGCGCGGATCTTTTTCACCTTTTACTGGCAAAATATGGACGAAGCAATCATAATAAGAAGGTTATGCAGCATTGCAGTACATATTTTAGTCGCAATAAAAATATTCGGTGTGCGTGAGACAGTGTCGAATAATGAAGCTGTATGCATTGAAACCAAGGCGCTTTGTACGGCGACAAATACGGATTGAGAGTGGGATACTTGTTGGCATAAAAGTCATTTGCAAATAACTTTTGAAATCCGAAAAACAACACATACCGATAACTTTCAGGTTTGAACTGGAATGCCACAATGACAGATATCTTGTAAAACATCAAGTTACATGCTAGTAAGCAAAAATACGAATTGAAACTATTCACTTCCAACATTTCAATAAAACAATTAAAAAACGATTAGTTTCGGGTCACAAACTAATTGCTCTTTAAAGCACGTTTTACCAAATACAACACTAAGTTTTATTAAATGCGGCACGCCATGTGAATACTGAATATGCTACAGAGCACAGTTCTTGGATAAAGCATCAATCGACAAAATATTAACTGGTGTTTACGGCTACAATCGCGATGGCTTGCATTGCAAAAATTTTCAGCAACAATGCACGTGATGACCAGGCTGAAGTACATAGCAGGTTATTATTTGGCATCATGCAATATCTTAATGTGGCTGTGCCCGTCTTCAAATCGAAAGATCGTGAAATGATTCCACGGCCACTTGGGGATTCATACTGCGCTGCTTGGAACAAGTGCATCAACGCAACCACATAACGAGATGTAAACTTTAGGCTTGGTCTGTCCCCAATTGCCATCACCCAAATACATACTAAATAGAGTTTCAACAAGAACACACTAAAAGTTTGTATCACTAAAATATTTCAATGACATTTCTTAACTTCAAGGGGCAGGTAGTAATAAAGAGTTTAATTTGGGACGCTGAAAAGCAATCAATATTAGTAAAAACGTCAAGCCAATATCTGCAAAAGTCGGAATTGTAGAGCAGTGTTATTTTTTTAAGGAATATAGCATTACCTTGCTCTCTGTACAGTCTGTACTCTCCAGAAGCAAAGCGATTTATATTAGAGGATCTCACAAACTCAGTCAAGTCATATTCAGCTCGGCGAACAGGACTTTTAAGAACATCATATGCTTCCTTTACCTTTGAGAGACAATCAGTTTTGAATATATTTCAGCAGACCAAAGCAATTATACAAATTTCAGAGACATCAGAGTTTGTCAAACGTAGGCTGTTGCCGTCAGCTTAGTGAAGCTACCAATTGTCAGTATTCACACAATAAAAACGATGCGTGCGCAGTTTTCGATATCACTTAAATCTACAGGTTGTAATTCTACGTTAACATGGCAATAGAAGCTCACAAGCAAAAGCTTTAACGATCAAACAAGTACTTTATCCTCATGATAGTTGCAAGCTCTTTCTTGTTGTGACAAAGTGTAAAATTTTATTGCAAGTTGGTAAGTGCTGAGGATTCTCAAATACTTCGGCATGGTATTTACAACAAGAATTCTTTGATCAAGTGAATACTCTCCACAATGGGGGCAAGCACGTGCATAGTAGAAACTCTTGTTCAGTTTCTGGTGTGATTGAAGTCGTTAAAAACAGCACAACACAGTACATTTATACATTTTTGCTTTTGATGAATTAACCATAATATTGGGATGTACATGAGAGCAATTATCTACCAAATTATGCAGTGGACATTTGCATGTGCTTCATCTGTAAGCTATTACTTTTTATGATTTGGGTTTCTCTGAGACCTTTCAGGTGATACATTTAAAAACTGACAGGTATTACCCGACTGGGAATTGAATCCAGCCTGCCAACTTTAGTGACATGCTCAATACAACTTTAGTGGCATGCTCAATACACTGTGCCACTTTGCAGATTGCAACGATTTTCACTGCAAATGTTTTGTGATGCTTATTTTCCATTTAGTGACACATTTTCTAAACATTTTCAATAGAAAAGTCTAATTAAAAGCCAAGAGTTATTTACAATGTTCATAAATCTATCAACAACTGCACAACAGAACCAAGAAATGCTTCCTAAATTTCAGAAAAATTCAGATAACAAAATTTCTGCAATTTTAATTGTGTTGTTTGATTCTTGGCAGGAGTCTGTTTCATACACCCTGAAATGAAACAATTAGGCATTCAAGACCTTCCCAAATCGGCCATGTACTTACCTGGCAACTGTTTTTGGTCATAATGCTGCAGAGCATAATACAAAACAACTTCTACTGCTCACATGAGCTCAAAAACAGAGGTGCACTGGTTTTAAATGATGCATTGTGGGACTGATAGCTAGCAAAAACAATGATTATTATTATAACCATGCATGGTGGGGAGTTGAACAAGCTTACATTTTATTGAAAAGCCTTTATAAAAATTTTACTGGCAATGTTAATCCATTTCGGTGTAGCCATGCATAGGGTAAAACGAAATTTCCTTCTTCAGCACTTAGTAGGCATGAAATTTTTGATTATATATGGGCACAAATGCATACAATGCATGTAGCATACTAAGAATTACACATCTTTATATACACAAAGCTACTTGCACTTATGTCACTTAAATTTTGGAAGCATCACACTTGTTACACATATTTCAAGTTTTTAGAAGTATTTTCAAAATATTTATTCATCATGAAAAATATACTTTATTTGCTACACAAGAAGCCGTCATTGTGGTCAAATATTAATTCTGTCAGGTCACACATTTCTTTAACAAATATATTAAGTTGGTTTTGATTGAATATGAGGCTAATCCTTTACTGTGGTGAGTAGCTAAGAACCTTGGCCATTTAATCTTATAGTTACAATTTATGCTGCATACTTGTCAACTAGAGGGTTGTGTTATGAGCTCATGTGCGCAGTAGAAACTCTTGTTCAGTTTTTGGTGTGATTGAAGTCATTACAAACAGCACGATACAATAAATTTTTGCTTTTGATGAATTAACCATAGTATTGGGATGTAAATTAGAACAATTATCACCCAAATTATGCAATGGACATTTGTATGTGCCTGATCAGTAAGCCATTACTTTTAATGATTTGGATTTCTCTGAGATCTTTCAGGTGATACATTATAAAAGCTGACATCATGACACAACAAGATATTTGCAGTCAAACATGTTCATATTCTATAATGAAAGTATGGTTCAGGAACTGCACTAGTTTTTCAGTTAAAATGACTGATTTGCATTATATGCAGCTAGTTGCTGGCTTAGTTTAAGTACAGACACCAAACATGACACATGTGGTAATACCAAACCTAAATTTATTTGCTTTGGTCACACATCATCTTATCAATGAGTGCTTGTAGCCTACATTTCAGAGTAACAAAACTTCCAAACAGCAATAACATCCGAATATATAAAAACCGGCCTAGTAGTATTCATCACATAAAAAATAACATGAAAGTCAGAGGTATCACTTCAGTTTAAAAAAACAAAAAAACTTTGCACAAAAAAAAAGTATCGGTAGGCATGCAATATATATTAAAAGCCCATGCTTTACCTGCATGAAGTCATCTGGAGATGCTTCGCTAAATTTTTGCTTATCAGGATGGTGAACTTTTGTAAGACGAATATATGCATCTTTAATATCTTCTTGCTTTGCATCAGGAGAAATTCCTAAAAGTTCATAATAATTTTTTTTGTTTGTTGCCATTGAACACTTTTGGGTAAAGACACATGGATGCTGTACATATAACCAAACATTATTCCAAGAATTCCTTAAACAATGTGACATTGACTGGGAATAAGACAGATGACAAGTTCCAACATTCCACATAGTTTTTAGACAATATATGGCATTCTTCATAATACCATGCTGATTGTGATGATTGGCAAAAGTCAATTGAGTTGAGATCAACCACTTCTATAAATTAGCTGTTTTACTATCCTACTTGAAAAAAAATCTTTAATTAATATAAAATTATAATGATCTTTAAGAAAAAGAATTAGTTGGTTATAAATGAAGTGCAGCAGGCATGAATAAATTGAAGAAACTGTAGCACAGAGCTGCAATATTTTTCACAACTAAGAGCAATTTGCCATGAGCACCTCACACCTGCTGATCTAAATGCAAAGGGCTAGAGATGTCACAGGCTCACATTTTAAGAACTGGGCTGACTGACACCTATCACCTGTAACAGAGATGAGTGGACTGCAAAATTTTTCAGTCCGAATCCAATCCTGATCTGAAAAAATTAAGTCCGATCCAATCCTGATCTGCAAAATTTTTGAAAATCATTAGTCCGATCCTATTCTGATCCGCCCATGTAAAACCTTGTATTTTTATTTTGCTTCATGAAGCAAAAACACTGCTGAAGCTATTTTATCAATGTCTTTAGCCAAACATGATTGGTTGTAGACAAAATAGTTCTAGCAGTGCTTTTGCCTCATGAGGCAAAATAGACAGCATTTTGGCATTTCCAAAATTTAACAAGACAGTGTCTGTATTACCTCAAGAATCAAAAGCATGTTTGGAGCTATTTTGCCATTAGGTGAAACCAAATCCTTGAATTGGTAAAGTGACAAGGATGATACATTTGGATTAGGGCAGAGTTTTTTAAGGTGTTTTAGGGACCCAACTCGGGTCCCTAGAACGGAAAATCAGGTTCCTAGAATCAGAGAAAATTATCATCAGATCCCTAGAATCAGAGAAAATCGGGTCCCTAGAATCAGATAAATCGGGTCCCTACAGGTCCATACCAAGTACAAAACATTTTCCTTAAAAAAAAACTGGATTAGGGTATGGTCTTTTTCCCTTGACCTAAAACCCTAAACCCACAACCTTAACTCAAGACTCCTGCTCCGACTCTGAAAAAATTTGAAACATCAACTCTGACACTCACTCTTCTTAACACTCTGAAAACTTCCAAGTAACTCATATTGGAAAGATAGTGTATATTTTGTCTCATGAGGCAAAACATATGCTGTGGCTATTTTGCGTTTGATTGAACACAATGGTTGAAGTAGTCATGTGACAAGCACAACAGAGAGAGATGCAACATATCTAGGTTTAAAGTTATGGCTTGGGCTGTATTTTATGCAACCTAGACAAAAAGGCACTAAAACTTTGCCCACACTTAATTTTTTAGACCCTACGGTCAGCTGTGTAGGTCATGCATTCCAAACTCTTCATGTGCTTGGAATTCGTCATGTGATAACTTCAAACAATTGTGCACAGCTACTAACTAATACTGACAAAATAACTTCAGAAGAGTTATTGCACCCCTTATTGATGTTCAGTTTATTTGTACATCCCGACTAAGCACAATATAGTTTATCAGGAATACAGGGACAGGAAGCGACGGTCGTAGCTGTCATTTGAGTCACTGCCCCCAGATGAGGCAATATAGACACTGCTTATCAAATACATTTTTAAAACTACAGGTTCTGTCTCACTACTGTAATTTAGATAAAGTGTTAACTGTTGAAAAACTAGTTCAGTAATTCGAACTTCAATAATTAACCAGATTATATCTGACAATTACTTGAATTGAGCATTAACTTTCAATTTTTACAAAAAACTCATTTTCAGTCTCCAAGGGCAGGAGCTGATCACTTGATTGAATCGTACTTTAGCCACGTGCTCAGACAAAACTCTGAACTACTGTAGTGTATGAATGTGCCAAACTAAGCCATTAACATGAATGTGTGAGCAAATCCTACAAAAAATTATTAGGTATGTCATTTTACCGCCGGATTTCTGGCGGCAACAGATCGGCTGGAGCTATTGTGCCTCCAGTCAGACGCAATTCGAATGAAAAGGTCAGTTTGTCATGCAATCAGTGTGCTGATCATAGTGAAGTGGTTATGCTTCATGTCTTGTCTGGTATGCGACTGGTTTTCGGTTTGATTCTCAGCATAGTGACTTCTCTTTTTTTTGCTTTTTTAAAAACTTTTCCATTAGGTGTTACCTTTAGGGTTTGGTTATGGGTTAGCATTATATTATGGTTAGGGCTTTTGTTTAGCTCTAGGGGTTAGCGTTTGGGTTAGCATTAGGGTTAGCGTTAGGGGTTAGCATTATAGGTTAGCGTTAGTTCTGGGGTTAGCATTAGGGGCTAGCATTACGGGTTAGCGTTATGGTTTGGGGTTAGCGTTAGGATTAGGGGTTAACGTTAGGATTACCGATTAGGGGTTAACGTTAGGGTTACCGATTAGGGGTTAACGTTAGGGTTACTGTTACGGTTAGGGATTAGTGTTTGGGTTAGGGTTTATGGTTAGGGGTTAGTGTTAGGGTTTGGAGTTAGGGTTAGGGCTTAGCTTTAGGGTTTATCTTTTGTTTTTACTTCGTTTCTGCCAGCTTCAGGCACAATAGGAGCTTCAGCCAAGCCGTTGCAGTCGCATTTTGGCGGCAGAATAGACACTGCCAAATTATTAAGATGAACATTGTGCATAACTTACAATTCCTTTCAAATTTAACGTAAGCAACAGAGCTACACAACAATTTAATGCTGCAACTATCAGGGCAAACATCCAACTTTTTTTAGGATGGCTCCAAAACGTGAGCACTGCTTGGCCTATGCAAGACCAAAAGGTGGCTAGTGGTTAGCAGAGGTGGGACCGGATCCGGTTGCCGGAGTCGACTCCGGCAGGATTCTGCATTTTCTTTCGGACCGGAGTAAAAAATTTGTGAAAAGCCGGACCCCGTTCAGAGTCACTTTTCCAATGCCGCAGTAGCAGTAGCATGTGCGGTCATTTCTTAGGTAAAAACATGGGTAAATTACGGTTGGATCGATGATTGTAGCCGGAGTTTGAACAGGAGTCGGATTCTCAAATTTGAAGAATAGCCGGACCCGGATTCGGGCCCGGATTAAAGAATTTTGGAACAAGAGCGGAGTCCCAGTCTGAAAAAGTAACTCGGGCCACCTCTGCTGGTAGTTGTTGGATTGGACTGGATCCGAAATATAGCAAATTTTGTTAAATTTGGATTGGATCCGGACTGTAAATCTCCTCAAAATTTGGGAACCGGACCAGAATTGGACTGAGTTAATGGAAAACAAATGCAGCATTTTTGTTGTGAAAAGGCTGCATTTTGAAAATATTTTGGACTTCATTTGGACTTGGAATTTACATTTTGAAAAAGATATTGGACTGTGGTGGGACTTGGACCGAGTTTTGAAAAATCAGGCTGGATCTGGATCGCAAAATTTAAAAGTCCGCTCATCTCTGGTTAGCCGCACTTTTGCACGATTGGATGAGAGGTTCGTCATAAAAATTTCGAATTACCAAGCATTAGCACCATAAAAGAAACAGTATTTTTTACTGCAATGGACAAGATATGCAATGCAAGCGGTGTATAACAGTGATGTCGTCGAGACTGTAACCTCCGAGACCTGACTCAAATTTCAAGACTGAGACTAGTGCCCGTCTTTATTTACACCGATCAGCTATTATGCCATTGTGTTTTCATTTGCTCTAACTTTCGCTAATGGTTGGTTTACTGCATGCGATGGCTTTTATGGTGCTTCTGCTTATTGGTTGAGTCATATGAAACAATAAACCATTACTATTACCGTTGTCATAAAAATGCTTGGAAATGTCTGGAAATTGAAAATGTTGGCAACGTTTAGATGGTTTACGTATTTTTCACTCGAAAAATGTCGGTGAACCAATTGAATATTGGAGGTGTTTGACATTGCCATGCTTCAATGAATTTGTGTTGACTCAGAAATATTGGTAATTGTTTTGTTCGTGTACACCAGTGGTTCTCAAACTTTTCTGCACGTTGACCCTCAATTAGGGTATACAACTTTCTGTAGACCCTGTGGCATAGCCCAACAGTTACTGATACAAGGATAGTATGTATCAAAATAAATCTGAGTAATTTTTACTTGAAATGCCTGATAAAATAATACACAATTTAAAAATGTGCTTAGAACTATAGATGTAAGCGTAACTTAAAACAACAATTGTTCTTCGTCCTACTACGCAGACTACTGCTGTACTGCCAGTCTAACAACTGCCGAACTGCGACACACGTACTACAATGTTGTTTGTGACGCAACAAACACAACGGTTTTCATAATATCATCACAATGGATGATTTAATAAAAAACTATTCGAATCGAACATACCAGGGGCGGCAAAACCGCAACTCTTTGAGCTTCCCGAAGAATTTTTTTTCTACATATTGCAAAGTGTAGAAATATTGTTAAGTGGTACTGTGGACAGTGACGGATTTACGCATGGGCCATGGTCTAGGGCCCTGCTCTTTTGGGGCCCTGCACAACTCCTTCTTATGACGACTCATTATTAACTTCAAATTTGCGAAACTGTGAAGAGTCATAACTTCACAATTTTCTTTGAAACGAACGAAAATGCAAACGTCTATTCTAGACTATCAGTAGCCTACAGTAACAACATGATTATATTGTTTGCTACGCAATATAAGAATTGTAATATTGCAGTGCCTGGCGATCTTGCGCTGTTGCGAGCTTTTTGTCAGTGGAAGATTGAACATCAAATAAAGAAGTGCTGTGTCAAAGGTTTGATACTGAGGAACATGGCTGTGCGCGAGAGAGATGCAAGCTGTCTGTATGAAAGTGGTTTCAAGTAGTAGCGTTGCC
>Ga0210059_1009777_pt1 | contig 14909 bp, 10 predicted proteins | sample Ectturendosymbi2_FD_188042 | JGI IMG/M metagenome (GOLD analysis project Ga0210059, IMG submission 188042) | Ecteinascidia turbinata endosymbiont from Florida, USA - Sample 2 (SPAdes) (version 2) | ecosystem: Host-associated > Tunicates > Ascidians > Unclassified | place: Key West, Florida...
GGGAGGGAGGCGGCAGGCGGATGTTCGTTGTTGGCATCTTGCCCCTGAAGACGGTTCTTCGCTCCTCCGTTCTGACAGCCTCCAGAACGGAGGCCACGGCGCGGAATGCTGGTAATGCTCCCGGAGGAGTTGTCCAGCTCGGAAACGGGATGCGACGCGTACTGATGAGCGAACGGTTGACGAGGTGAGAAAACGGGGCGTGGCGGGAAAGTGGTTGTCATGTCGTTGCACTGCTCCAACCGCCCGAACACGTGCGAATCGTAAGGATTCGAGGGAGGTGCTGGAGGAGGAAGGATATTGGACGACAGCGGCTTGTTGTTGTAGTGAGAAAAACCAACAGCCGCTGCCGCCGCTGCCGCTTGATTAGCAGCTTCTATTGCAACCTGGGACTGTATGCCAGTGCGAGACTGCGCCGCAAGCGTGTTTAGGAGCATGTGATTTGACAAGGGCGGTAAGCTGTCGCCCATCCCTCCCAATTTCGAATATCCATTTAGATCCATTTTTTCGTGTTGCTGCTGCTGCTGCTGTTGTTGCTGTTCTTGCTGCTGTTGCTGTTGATCCAGAGCGCTGTAATTACTCCCGGATCCTGTTCCATGTTTTTCCGCCACTGTAGAAATCGGAGGCAAAGGTTGTAGGGGTGTTAGGGTGACGTAGCTGGGTGCGTCGTTTGAAGAGGCCGTGCTTGGTCTATCGCTGGGCTGAAATGCAGTGCTGCTCATGGAGGTCTCCGAACGGAAGAATGCCTCCACTGTCCCGGGAGGGGCACTGATCAGGCTGGTGACGTCATCGCTGACCCTCGTCCCGTTTCCTCCGAAAATTCCAAACCCACGACTCGAGAAGGGAAAGAGCAAATCGTTGGGGTCGTTTTCTGTTTTCACGTTGTAATCTTCCCGAACATCGGTCGACATCTTTGGAGACTTGCTTTTCTTTCTGGAGTTATCTTTTGATGTCAAAGCGGGGGGGCTTCGCGACAGGTCTCCCAATTCGTTGATGTTGTGCAGTTCGTTCTGCTGCAGAATGTACTTTGCACAGGTTTCGGTCGCGGCGTTTTCGTCTGATGGTGCGAGGCGTTTCTTCGTGTGATCCGACTGGATATCGCAACGCAACAAAGCATCACCTATTGGGGGAAGAAGATTCGGTGTTCCGGGTCGCTTTTCCTCCGACTTTTCCCTTTTTTCGCCAACAGTTTTCACGTTTCTGCCTAAAAAATGAAACCCTACAGCGTTGGGCGGGGTCACAGACCCAACTCGCTCAGTGTAACTAACTGTGGAGAAGGGTGAATCGTAAGAGGGATGGTGGAAATGATGATGATAATGTTCGTGTCGATAATACTGTTCGGAGGAGTGATGGTGGTGATGATGATGCAGATGATTAAATCCGCTGAATTCGCCAGGAGCAGTCGTCGCCATGTTTATTAGGGGACGCGCTCTCCCCCTTCCAGTTGTAACGGAGCTTTCTGATGGATGCAGGACGAATTTTGATCCGTTTACAACAAGCAGGCAAAAATCGCCTTGTAAACTTTAACGGTCTTTTATTATAAATTTGTTAATCGCTAGGGCTGTGAAACAAGGCAAATATTTGTCAGTTAATTGCCACTCTGGTTATTCATCACTGCCAGTAATAAACAGTAGATCTTTTTATTGGAGACAATATATTCCCATCTATTCGATTCAACTCAAAAACAAAAAAAAACTTTTTTCCTTCTCGTTGAGCACCTCCTCTCTGTATACATTTATTCAACGATTTGCCAAAAATTGAAGATAAATGTTTTTGCCCCAAAATTATTGGCAAATAATTTTCAAACAAGCACGAACGAAGAACAACTTGAAAATTTTCTTCCTATTTTGAATCTATGCAAAAGATATGAGTAAAAATTTCAATAATGAATTCTAGGAGATAACCAAAAATCCTATACCGTAAAGGTCTGATTGCAGCAGGTGTTTTTTGTTGTAACAACTCATTTTTCCATTATTGCGAAAAGTACGCAAGTAAATTATTTGTGACAAATTTTGGGTCAAGCGTTGCTTGTCATCAGAGGAAGGCTTTAAAATACCTTTTCCAAGAGGTATTTTTTGCAACCTGTGGACAAAAACGCGTGATTACCTTGAAATTAATCTTTTAGTTTGCTAAGCATGGGGATGTCAAGAGGGAACAGATATGCATCTTGAAAAATCTCTTGAAAAGTTTTGAACGCTCCGTAAGTGGAAGTTTCTAGTTTTATTTGTCTGAATAAGTTAAATTTTTGCCCGGTGGGGCATTTTATTCGAAAGCATTTTTCAACATGGTTGAAATTTTGCATTTAAGGTTTTTCTTCTTGTAACATTTGTTGATGAGCTCAACCCTTCCCTTATGCTAATGACCAAAATACTTTTATTTTTACCGAACCACTTTAGATAAACTGTTGAAAGGTTCAAACGACTTCTCATTCAAACAAGACTCATTTTTCAACACGAAAATAACATTGTTGAAATTTTGATTTTTACGAAATATGTTTTTTACACAAATGCTTGCTGTAATAATTTCAGTATCCACCTTTTTTGCAACTGCTGCTGACTCGCACACTGTTTGAACGTAATGCAATTTTTCTATTTAATTTTCAGCATTAGACTTGTTTGCGTGAAGCGGATATTTTTCGCAAGAACTTTGTTCAATTTTGTAAAATGCAGCGGGTGAACTGCTTAGAAATTCGCTGTTGAATGTTTTCAAAGTTTTTTAATATTTGCAAATTGAAGAAAAATTTATAGAATCACTCACTAAAAATGCGCTGAAACAGATGCAAGCTTGCGTTTCTATGAGGTAGATTAACTGAAAGCCTGCTTTTCTTTGTAATAATGTAGAAAACTGCATAGCGTTCTCATTTGTCTGTTTTAGATAGCATGTTATGCGACTGCCATTCTTTCAAAACTGATTGATTTTTGTTTTGAAAAATTGTTCAAAACCAATACCTCACTATGTTTCATGTAATCGCGTAACTATCCATTTCGCATAAACAGCGTTCAACGAGGTGTTTCAGTTTTCAATATTTGGCGTAAAAGTTTAGTTTTCCAAGGAAAAAGATATATGATGATCCAATTATTTTTCTTTTCAACTCAAGCAAAAATACCAAAACTGTTCTTGCTTCTTAAGACTCGGATCGGTACTTCGCCTCAAAGCAAATACATGCAACCTTTTCTCTGGCATACAGCACTCCACACGCAAATACACACGGAACAGATGGACCACCTGCTTCCTGCCGTCTGCTCGTGCGAATACACCCTCTCTCGCGACGGCCCAGTGCTCTCCTCGCCGCTGCGGCTCAAGCATCTGTCGCCTTTTTCCGTCGTGCCCGAGCTGTTTGTTTTTTCGCCGCCTATTTTTGGTCTCCGGGCCCGGTCGTGTAATCTCTGATTAACGTGTTTTTTGGTCCGTTCCCGGACGCGTGCGGGAACGGACGACGGGCTGCGTGAATGAAAATTCCAGGCGAATATTCCAGAATGCTGGCGCGACCTGACCTTCGCCCCCGTTGTGCATGCCACTATACAAGCTGAGAAGGCGACCGTCATGAGGTTCGTGTCAATGCAGCACGGAAAACGTTAAGCGGTAATAGAAATGTTTGCGGGTGAAAATCATGACGCTTGTCCAGAATCAAAGCATGTATAAGTTTAGATAACACGCGATTGTTTTCGACCAGTGGATGCCACGAAAAAACGTTTTATGGTGCAATTGGATGCGAGAATGGTTGTCTGTTTTTTATCCACCGTTCAGCTGAAAAACCTACAAAACAAGAAATCAACTCAAAACAAATTACATGAATGCAAGTCGGAGACGAAAGTTTTCATAATATTCCAAATAACTGATCAGTTGCCCAATACAACATTCTCATTTGCCTATGTTTTTATCATGAAGGTGATAGTGATCAGGAAATCGCAATGCGGGTGGTCTGAGACATTAACCCTATAGAAATTTTCAACGACAGAACCTGCTTACTGAAAGAAGTTCAACAACTTTGTTCAATTACGGAACAACCCAAAGAAAGGGAACATGCAGGAATGATCTCAGACAATGATTTGCACGAATGTATTTTCCTTTTTCAAGCGCACCACCTCAACTCGCTATTGTGCGAAAAACTCGGGCGTGTTACGTCACCGAGTGCATTTTTCAACTCCTGCCTGAAATGATGCAAAGGCATTCGAGGTCATTGCGGCAGTAAGGGAGGAAGAAGATAGCTTTCTTTCGGCATATGGTCAACAAAAAGAAAAAAATTGAAAACGGCTTTTTGATTTTCCTCCCAGTGTTTTCTGAAGCTTATTTCTCAGCCGTTTGCTTGGCCCACAAAATCGTTTTGAGCTTATACGCCGCTGAGCTGATGCAACCAACATTTCAAAATAGAAAAAAAAACGCAAAAAGCTTGCAATAGCATTAGCACATTCCATCCGTCAAAAACAGGTTCCCGTCTTTTTTTGGTCCAGAATAAGAAAAAAGTGGTGTATTCTCTCGTTTGTACTTTTATTTCTTTTACATTGTTTTTGAGTCAATCTTTTCCTAAAAGCACACCATTGCACACGGCATTCTCGTCATTATGAACAACAGGCAGGTAAGCAGACACAAATCAACGTGGGAATAGTTTGTCTTGACATATGATTCAACTGAATCATACTCTTGTTTGCACGTTCAGTTCTTGAGCTGTGCAACGTAAAAAAACGTTGGCTGGTCGTTTTCCCAATGTTTCAGAAGACGGAATCTATGATGATCACAAAAATAGCAGAGTGCTACCGAGAAATGCCACTTCTTTGATTTAAAATAAGTAGGTTAAACAAAACTGTCGTTCACGGCAAAGATGTTTAACTTTACGTCATCAAATGTGACGTTACAGTTTCTCTCTAGTCATCGTAAGAGTTGCTTTTCTGTGTCGTTATTCGGCGCAGAAGTAATAATTGGAAGACTTGGCCTTGAAGAAGGGTATAAGACTACGACACTTAACATTTCCAATGTTGCATGTCTTGTTGTTTTAAAGAGGAGTGAATTCATGATATCGAGTTGAAAAAAAGCTTAAAAATCATTGTTTGTTTGTCTCTTGTTGTTAATCAGTCTACTTGTCTCAGCCAGTTAGTTGGTTATTTGTATCAATTCGTTATCGATTAGTTAAATAAATATGAGTGCTTAGAACTCAAGACCGATGTAAACAAATGTTTTCGAAGAGTGGTTTTGAATTAAGTTTTGAACGACATCTTGGTCTCCGTGAACAAACGTGAATTCACAGAGCTCTAGAAATGATTTTATAACAACCTCATGGAAAAAGGTCGTCACTGTCACATGATGAAGATCATGCTTATTGAAAGATGCCATGACCAAACTATGCATATCGTGCAAACCTCACATGTCGTGCATATCTTTGCAACTCTACTAAAGCAAGGCATCCTGCTGAGCGATCTGCTATTTTGTCAGAAAATAATACGGTAAGATATACTCCAAGACAGAACAAAAAGTGATACTCCCAACCTTATCAGCAATGTTTCTACAAACTTTTTATTCTCTCAGTCACGTTGCCAGAATATCGCTTGGTGTTGGCGACAACGGCTGGGGGACATATTACAACCAACACATTATTTGGAGGGCGAATCCTCTTCTCTAGTTTACACTTGAAAGCCTTTTGTTCGTGCTCATGAGCCGGAATGATGCAACTGTGTTGTTGCTGGAAAGTTGGAACAATTGCAACGCTTTTAAGCAAATGGCTGTGGCCCGCCGCACAATTGTACAGAACAACTTTGCAGTCTTGATAAATCTGAATGCAAACGTCGTCCCTTTTGCTCAGCAACGCTTTGTTTATCATCTGCGCCGTGGACCAGCACGACTGCCTGAAGATGTCTCCAATATAACCATCTCACTTTCAAGAGGAGCAGCTTCTTATTGGAAACCTTTCTAAACCGACCCTAAGAAGTTAAGGAAAGATCAGTCGCTTTTCCATGCATGCTTCAACAGTTGCTACTTCCGAGCAAAGCTTTGATTCGTTGTCATTTTCAGTTCACACACACTGCTTACACGAAGTGGGTTAATTTTAAAATTTCGCATTGTTTAACAGTCCCACAGACAAGGAAATAGCTGTCTTAACCTTCTGTTATGACAATTTTTTTTGCAACAGAAGCATGACAATGGCGTCTTCGTTTTTGTGCTGTTTCGTCTTTATATCTTTGAGTTTAAAGTTTCAACCCTCACTTTTGGTTTTGTTCAGGAGTGACTGCATTAATTTCGAATATTTGCAAAGGGTAGCCTGAATACATTTTTTAACGTTATTTAGGGCATGCCTAATATGCAATATTTCGCGCCTACAGTTTTAAGCAAAAAGACTTTCCAAAAAATCAAGGTTTGACGAAAATATTGATGGGAAACCTTAGCAGCAAAAAAAGTTAGTGCTTTTCAAACAAGAGCAACTGAGCGTCACGGGTTTCCGTCGTTTTCTTGATGGGAGGTGTTCATATTGTACAGTGTAAGTTTCTGTTACAGTCAGGAGACGTAAAAGAGACAAAACTGCGAAAAGTTGCAAAAAAATGAATGACTAAAATATAAAAACCACATCAAAAGTGGAAAAAATCACGTTTTTCTAAGTTTTCATAAATTTCAGAGCTCTGACTAGTGAAAAGTTGTCTTTCCCTGTGAAAAAAGTTTGCGAGAAACTTCACGAAATAAGTGACAGAATCATTATCTGGAAATGTAGTTAAATGGAGATTTAATTTTAAGTTTGCTTTTGCATGGAACGCCAGAACTCAATGCACTTCATAGTTTCGCTTAGCTTTGCAAAAGTACGACCTTCTCGACCAACCTTTTGGTTCGCTTCCACAATTTGGCCACTTGTTAGCTTTGGTGTCCAAAACAGAAAACTGAACAATAGAAAGTTAAACTATACAGTAACGCGAAACCAGGGGCGTAACGACGGGGGACAAGGGGGGCACAATTCCCCGGGCACCGAATCGCTATGGGAGCGCCGAAAAGTCCCATCAATGTAACAAGTACTTTCCTCAATACAGTGCATTTGCTTCCAAAAGATCTCAGGTTCGAACATGGGGCGCCAAACTAGCTTCTTGACCCGGGCGCCATCTAACCACGTTACGCCCCTGCGTGAAACATATGTTTTTGTAACCATTATCTTTAAGAACTTTTCAACAGTTACGAAGTTGTTTAAAAGTTGCGCAAGCAAGCATAGAGGCACATCTCGTATTAAGCTGTTCGTGAGTAAGCATGCAGCTTTATTGTCGGGTGGGAAAAGGGTTAGAAAACAACGCATTGCAACCAGAAGCGACACGTTCAGGCTTCGTTTATTTTTACGCCACTCTTATACCAAACGCAACAACAACGGACGAACGTGGCAGTCTGATTTTATGAGCTGAACCAAAGAATTGTCAAGGGTGAGTAATCGCCAACAGGATTCAGGCGAAAGCATTTACCTTCGTGCAGTTACCAATGGCAATTTTTTCTCTGTGTGGAATTGAGCATGCGTTTTTTTCTGAATTGCCACAAATATTCCGGAAAAACAACATTTCACAAATGTTTCGGGTAAAGAACCTTTCCAGGTTACTGAAGTAAACTCACGTACAGCTGATATTAGCTACAAATATCAAAACCCATAAGTAGAGATGAAAAATGTGACGTATGGTTTGCTGAGTGCGAGTTACCTCGATTGCAAGACTTCCCCCCAACGTCTGATTAACCCATTGAGTAATGCTTCAATTTACGACTTTTTAATAGTGCAAGTCACTCAGAAAAGATACCATTGTCGTTGGTGCTTTGTCTGGTGCGAAAACCAAACCATGTAGTTACCAGGCTTTACCCTCAGTTTCTCATGTTGGAAGTGATTTGCTTCCATGAGGTCCGCTGATAAGGAAAAAAACAGGCGCATGCTCAGATTGCTGTCTGGTATATTTCCGCAACGGGCTTCAGATTGGCCTGTATGAGAAGAAAAGCCCCGCAATAAGGCTTAAACCCAAGAAACTACTGCTTTCAAAATTCAATTCACGAATGATTGCTATCTTCCTGGTTGAAAGAATGAAGTGTGAAATTGGTGAACGGAAAGTTGATAAGACTGTCACGAACAACGGCTAATACCTAAATATTTTTCTCCGCGCAATTCGATCACTTTGGGCGACCAACGACTGAGGCGTCTTACGTCACAGTTCGCCATATGGCACGGTCGAGAAGGCACGTGCGTGAGACAGATGCCCGGGCTGGCGATGTGCGATAAAATGCGATCAGGCAGAGCTTTAACTGACCCGATAGACGCGTGTTGTCCTTTTTCTTCGTTTGTAGTTGATAACGTTCGGGACAGTTGTTGGCATTGGGTGGAAGAAAAAAAGTAGAGTGCGCAGAGGAAGTTGACCGGTCGTGTTTACAGGACCGAAACATCAGCCTCATCACAGGACTGTTGCCACCTGCCGTTTGTTCTGCTTCGCGTCGGGATCTAAACGAATATCGCTAACATAAACAATTTGCAAAACCCGCCTACGCCTTCTGAAGCTTGTTTTTTCTTTTTTTTTACCTCAAAATGCTTGTCCCTGTCCTAACGTCAAACAAAAAATTGGAACTTGTTCATAACTACGTGGAAAATGAGAAAAAATTAAGAAACTGAAATAGGCTTATTTCGAATTCATGCACTTTTCTCTTTCATTTTCTTTTTCTTGTCGGTCGCCCCCAGTGTGTCACACTGCCACAGCAAGCTGATTTTCATCACCTGGCTTGGTTTGTGAGGTTCAGCTTTTTTCATTACGACTTGATTAAAATATGCGCGTTATGTTTCTACCAGGATAAAATCCCTCAATCTGACCCACAGAAAGTGGTAGGGTCCCCCTGTGTTGGACAAAGATGGAAAGAATCCCACTTTCGGTACAGGCGTGTTTTATACTTGATCAAATGCGTCGTTTTTTTAAAACACGCAGATGACGTTTTTCACGCAACACGAAAACTATACATATCAAGGTATAGATTTAAAAAACCAAACGTCATCGCTTTTGTGGCAATTTTTGAAACTGGTTTACCTTATCCATCAGGTATCTTTGGACTAATACTTAGTTAACCGTCTGATAGAACAAATACCACAAAGCGTTGCAACGAAAAATTGTTCAATAACCCTCGTTTTGATATTAAGCTGATGCTCCATTAATGCTCAACACTTCCCTGATTTTTCCGAGCAACACCATAGCTTTCGCATAGGCATTAAACAAACGTATCAAACAGCTTTAGGCAAATCATTTGCCCATCACTGGTTCCATACATGGATGCCATATTTAAGTACGCATTTATAGGAGGGAATTGTTGCCTTCAGTACCCTGAAGCTCGAACTTTTCATGTTCGATTAACAGAATCTGAATCTAACTTAGTCTGTATCGTCTATATTATTTATGTGTGTGAAACATTTTTACAACTAAAAGTTAATGAAATGACACTAAATAATTAAAAGAATAAGTTAAGTCAGGGCTTCTAGCGCTGAAAATTTCAAGACCTGGGTTTTCTTGAAATTGTAACTTGCCAACTATCATTTTTTTGTCGTAGAACAACTTGGTTCTCGAAACTTCTTCAAACAGTAATCGATGAATTCCTAATACAATCACCTGGAGATTTTACATGTATGATCATGGTCAACAACGCCTTTGTTCTTCAACGTGGCGAAGGGTCACTTTAATTTTGTGCAGCGCTATGTCGATTGTGTTATATTACAGCAGTGGTTTTCACCTCTTTTGTACTGCAACCCATTATAGCAAATTACTATAACCCAACGGCTCCCATCCATAACTCGAATAAGGCAAATGTAATACAGCTGTTTACATAAAGTATCTACTCGCGACTCCTCCTCCAAAAATGGTTCACGACCCCTCTGGGGATCGCGACCCCTGGTTGAAAATCACTGTCTTACAGGCTCTCTTACAGGCTCTAAGCATCACGTGTTTTTGGGCACAACAAAATTTGGGTGCACAAAGATTTTTAGGGGGAATTTCGCTGGAATGCCCCACGTGGCTACGGGCCTGTAGGCCATTTCCTTTTCATCAAGAAGGGCAAGGTAAAACCCAGGTTCCAGACCCAAATGCATGACTTTAAATTACTTACGTAATTTTTGTGGTGTTAGCTGCAGGTTATGATGAGACTGTGAGTTAAACGACTGGTTTCTACTTGCTGATAAACTGTAAGTTTGGCACAATGAGGTACCGGTAAGATACCGTGCTGTACACGGAAACATGGTTTATATTTAACTGAAAATTGTGTTTCACACAAATCAAGAAAACGTTAAGAGACTGCATAACACGAAAAGTGATTATGCATGACCGAAACAATGGAAATGAATGACATACAGCAATGCAATTTCATCACATTCTTAGAAAATGTAATATTCGTACGAGATTTCGCAGTGGTTGTTTTTCAAATAAACAAGTTTTTGTTGCGTATCACTTATTATGTAACTAACATCAGTCAAAAGCAGCAAATTTTTTAGTCATTCTGTCAGAAGCAAGTGTTAGACTGGTTTGCTGCAGTAAACTCCAACCAAACAGCAGCACGAATAGCGTTATCAGCATTTTCAGAAAATATGCAACAATGCAATCATTTGCTTCTATTGAAATTCACACATTCAAAAGAATATACCTGCCAAGTTGACTGGTTCCCCCAAGTCATGCGGTTATTTGCGCAAAAGGTTGATTACGTATCAACATATTCACGTTTTAGGCAGGCGGTAACGTAATACAAAACTATCTATGCTAGGGGCCAGATCACAAACTAGGCTTGTTCGTCTTTTCGCTATTGCTCAAACTTAGGACACCACGGATGAGAATGTTCGGAAAAATATAAATCATAACGGTAATAAAAAAATCCCAGCACAAGCGGAAAGTTTGCTTAACGCGCTTCATGAGATCTGAATTCAAACGTAATGTGGTGAAATGTGTTCAACCCAAAGTAATATCAGCCCCCAAGGCTGCTAAAAAAGAGCCCCTCGAAGCTAGCGTGCATCGGTGATAGAGCAGTGACAATCTCTGCAACCTCTCGGACGATGGGAGGGTAAAGGTATGTGGCCTGGCCTGGTAAACACAAAGTTTCGATGTGTGGTCGATTTCTTTTTGATGAGTGGTCAATTGTTTCCTCTTCATGCAGAAAATGGAAGAAAGCAATTCTCTCTTTCTGGCAGGTGCAACCGAAATATAGCGATAATCCAGCTGATTCGAAGGGACTGCGCTTTGATTTTTCCAACTTATCAAGATATTTTTCAAACTTGAGCTCATCATAATCGGAATTGGCGGACGATGAGGACGCTGAAGCAAATTTGTCGTTTTTCTGGTCTTCAATAAACCAATAAACACTGTTTTAACCACTGTTTTTACCAAATCTTCAATCAACACTGTTTTAGCCAATGAGATCTCTTCTTTTCTGTATATAAACCAGCTCGGTAGTATCTCCACTTCATTCTGACGATATCCCTTGAAGAGTGTCTGACGAAAAGCTTCGGGATGAATCTCCTACTTCACGCCATCTTCAAGTTCTGTGCCACCAAACGTCTTTTCTTCAATAAACCGATGTATCTTGGAAGCTAGATTGCAGAGGGCTGCTTTCGCACTGACTTGCTGATTGTCGGCGAGCAATGCATTGTGGGTAATGGCGCAAACATCCTGCTTCTTTCCAATTTCAAATTTTTTGCTACATCGGACACAAGCCTTTGCAAGAGGTTATGTGCACGTTTGTTTTTCGTAACGGTAACCGACAAAGTTTTGATTTTGACCGGACTGTCGTCTGTTGTGGACAACCAAATCAATTATTTCCTTTACGAAATTTACTTGCATGGCACGCATGGCAATTGCAACTGTTTCACTTGGAAAATGTTTTTCAATACCACAACCGCTTGATCAAGACTTACCTCGTTCACGTTACAAGGAATTAAGTGGTTCTTCTATTTTCTTGTCCGATTCTTCAACTTCATTATAAATATCCACATGCTTTCTCTTCAGATGTCGCTTTACTGTAAATTACTGGCCATTGACGGTCCATGCTTATTTTGAACTACAGCTAGCATTGAGTCACAAGGCTTTTTTCAGATCAGCATCAAAAGTAATGCTTTTCATAGCTGGTAGGAGTAAAATGTTGAAAAACAGTGACTTTCTGTCGTTTACAGATGTTTATAGTAAATGAAAGCACAGTTTGAGGCACAATTTTGTCTCTGTATTGTCGTGTTAGGTAACAACTTACAGAACAGTCTCTTTCTGACAAAAACGTCTGTATTAGGATCGTATTCCCGCATCGTACAACAGTGACCTTTGCTCAGGAAAGAGCTCCGGAGTGATGGCGAACATACTATTTGGAAGCAGAGCATCACAATTGCATTGTATCGACATAACTACACCTAGCTACATACTAGTTGGCTTTGAACTTGAATGCTTGAACAACTCTACCGGAATTGGAATAAGCGAATTTTTTTTTAAAACCCAGACTCCTACTTCGGGAATAAAAATGTTCAGACTTCAACTCCACTTAAAGTTACAAAAACCATCGACTACCACTCCAAATTCTGACGTAGAACCCAATGATAGTTTCTCCCTTGCAGGGATGTGGTAAAGTCGGATGATACCCACAGCAACTTCTTGACTGCATACCTCATACCAAATTTTGGCATTGTGGAATATGACAAATACAGGCAATTGAAGTGGGTAAAAACTAACGTTGATAAGATAACAAATTTCGAAAAATCAAATTAAAAATATTTCAGAGTATTTTTTGTATTTAATGTGTTAGTCGTTCATAATTTGTTTTGTTCTGTGGCACGAGACATATTATTATAACCAATATTATTCTAGTAATGGGTATGCATTGAGGAACTAGATATTGCAATTATGTAAGTCAATAAGTATCTATCAGATAGGCCTACAAAAAGATAGCACTTATGAGGCAAGATAGGGGATAGAGTTGTCTATTTTTTCTATTATACTGTATATGTATCGGAAATTGTACAACTGTGCAGTTTGATGCATTGTTGCCGTTTGAGCTTTTCTTAACTATAAACAAATCACTAATTATGATTTTTTTTATTTTGAAGACTACAAGTAGAAGATTAACAATAGGCTAGCAGGAATTGGCTAGCCTACCAGGGGGAAATCAGATAGGGTGTAAGACCTTACGATAACGATGGCAGTGCTTCATCTCTCTCTCTCGGATCACTCAACATACATGTGAATGCCCCTCAGGCCAGTTCGTATCAGATCCACGCAGCATGTGTCAGTAGCCTGACGATACGAAGAAGGATCTCGTTACGGCGTTTTATTATAATACAACTTTTTGTAATTTCAATCTTGCATGCCCCCTGCCTTGGATGCCCGGGGCCGTCGCCCCGTTCGCCCCACCCTCTGCACACCCTGCTCCCTCAGAGCCCAAAATAATAGTAATCTCTAAACAAAAATAAGAAAACTGTGCCAATACACAGCATCAGATGGGAAACTGTGCAAAATTAAGAACTGCTGGTCTTAAAAGACGGCTAGATGCAAGTTCGTTAACGCTAAAGCTGTTCCAATTGGAGCTGGAGCTGAACCTGGCCACAAGAGATTATATGCTTAAAGCACATGCCTGGGCATATGTCTCAGACTACAATTTAAAAAAAAATACTTTCGAAGGTTTGTTTAAGCACAGGTCTTCAAGACGTGCGATCGTTTCAATCATTTTAGCAAAGAATCAGATACCGCTTGACTTGGTCTGCTGTTATGAGGCGATAGTGGCAAAAGGAAGTGGAAGGCTTCACACGGCTAGGCGCGTTTTGCTCGTGTGCAAGCAGTCCTGGTAGGATTTTTTAATGGATGGACAAAGGTGCGATGCAGAAAATAGGGTTGCTTTCATTAATATGATCTCTAGCGCAATTGATCGCCTCTGACCAGGTTGAATGCTTGCACCCTGCTCAGGTAACCTCTGCCCAATTTGGGCAAACGGTTCTTCTACTTAAATTAAAAATTAGTTAAAATTCACGTAGAAAGCTGGTTCTTTCAGGAGCTGCATTTTTTAGACGCTCTTTCGGGCAGACCTATCGAAATCTGCACAAGTTTTGTAGTTTTCGATGGGGAACAAAAATATGCCCAAATTCACCCATGGTTACCTGAGGTGTAACAAAATTCCTACACAAAGATCCCTCCTAAGGTAACCTTGACCAATTTGGGCAAAAGGAGTTGGTGCATGTAGGGTCACTAGCAAGCCCCGTCGGCAACCTTTGACCGAAGCCAACACGGGAGTAGATCACACGAGTGCAAGCCCTGACGACACAAATCAATTTGGCGGGAATGGCTCCTGCTCAGCTCGTGGTTTTCATTGAGAAACAGGCAGGAGAATATATGACGCCTTCTCCGTCAGACGAAAGAAATTGGAGCCAGAAAGGGCCTGCACCGTGTTCACTTGTGGTGAAAGGTTAAAGCATTTTATTGAGGACGTGATGAACCTTGTGCTTCTCTTTACCTAATTGAAATTTCTAGAACTTTGGCTTAGCCAAAAAATTCTTGCTCCTTGTTGTGCGTGCACTTACGGTAAAAGGCGAAAACATTTTATTGAGGACATGAACTTTGAGACCAGACAACGCTGTGGAACCTGTCCACCATCAAAACAGAACAAAACGAGGTTCACGTGCCAACTGCCAACGATTGGGAGCACTTGTCTGCATTGATCGCTTTCAAGTTTTCTGCAAAGATTACTCACACCCCTGGAATACTAACCCCAGGTGATTTCCACCCAGACAGTAGCAGTGGCCACCTGGTCCCTAGATGGAAAAACACCCAACATTATGGTTATGTGAGTTCGGGTGAAAATCACCTCACGTTGTGGTTAGTGTGATATGAGGTGAAAATCACCCGACGTTATGGTTAGAGTAAGTTTTTGGTTTCCCTGTTAATGCCTTGATATTGTACAAATTGACAAAACTGCACTAATTTATAGTTTCC
>Ga0210059_1009778_pt1 | contig 14908 bp, 6 predicted proteins | sample Ectturendosymbi2_FD_188042 | JGI IMG/M metagenome (GOLD analysis project Ga0210059, IMG submission 188042) | Ecteinascidia turbinata endosymbiont from Florida, USA - Sample 2 (SPAdes) (version 2) | ecosystem: Host-associated > Tunicates > Ascidians > Unclassified | place: Key West, Florida...
ACTGTTTCTACCTCCAGCGTAAAGAGTTGACTTAGAAAGCAGCTATTTGTACCTCCAGCGTAGGGAGTTGATTTATAAAGCAACACTGTTTGTACCACCAGTGAGTGCAGGGTTGTACCTCGAGCATAGGGATGTACCACCAGCATAGGGGTTGATTTAGTAAGCAACTGTACCTCCAGTGTAGGGAATTGATGTATAAAGCAACTGTTCTTACCTCCAGCATAGGGATGACTTCAGAAAGCAACTGTGTACAAAGAGTTGCTTTCTAAATCTGCAGAGTGTGTGTGTTCATACCATGGACTTCGTGTCTGGTCATAGACAAATAAATAAAAATAAATCAACCCTTATGCTGGAGGTAGCCTACAAACAGTTGCATTCCGATTCTGAAGTCATCCTTATGCTGGAGGTACAAACAGTTGCTTTATAAATCAACTCCCAACGCTGGAGGTACAAATAGTTGCTTTCTAAATCAACCTCTGCGCTAGTGGTACATCCCTAGGCTCAGGCTGGTGGTACTGACGCCGTAGACCAGTCCTCTTTTCTCTTCTGACGATGTTTACCTTACTAACCCATGGATGTCAACGTTGAATTGGATTTCCACACATCTATCTATCAAAACTCAACTGTTCACAACTAGAAACTGAAGAGGTTGTTCACAGCACATTTTTCATGAACCGAAAGCATTCTGAACTGGGGAAGTATCATATGAATGCGGAAATACCCCTGTGCAAGAAAATCAACGACGGAACAGGCTGCATCAGCCAAACATGTTCCCATAACAACCTCAATTCCGCAAGGGGCGCAAAAGTTCAAAAATTGAAAAGGTAGAAAATAAACAAAAATAATAAAATCTATAAAGAAAAAAACACGGATCTAAGTTTTGAGTAGATTTTCTACCTGAAAGATTATATCGTACGAAATATTTTTCGAGTAAAGAGGCAAGCTGCAACCAAGTGATTTCGAGGTTTCGATTTTACTACAAGTAATATCCAGTCCTTCCCATTTTCTGTTAAAATATCGTTTCGTAACGCAAAGGATATGAGCAGTGATGGTTCTAAGGGGGGCCTGGGTGAGCCATGGCCCATAGGCATAGCCAAGGGGGCCAAAAGGAAAATGTAGTGATTTTGTGCTTTGAGAGACGTTTTTCCAAACAAAATAGTGTTATTAGCCTAAAATCAAACATATTGGCCCCCCCAAAATTTTTGGGCTGGCTACGCCACTGTCATGGCCTCTCCATATTTTTGGATGGCCCACCAGCTTTGTGCTTAATTTCATGTTCAAGTTCGTTTGATTGTCATGTAAAGCAGATAACTTTCAGCCAGCAAGGTTTTAAACGATTTGAAGACTTTCTGGCGACGGTTCTGATGATATTCACAAGCCCATGTTGGGTTTGTTAGGATTTAATCATAGAAAATCAATCTCCATTACAACGGAAAATCACCATGCAGGAGAGACATTTATGTTGGTCCCCCAACTTTTTTCCTTGGCCCCGCAGTGCCCCCCCTAGCTTTTTCATTTTAGAATTGCCACTGGATATGTGCAATACTGCCTTGTCTGAATTTACAAAATTTCAGATGAGTTTCAACAAAAGTGTTCCTGAATCAGGGTTGCCAATCAATCAACACCAAAAAAGCCAGACCTTCTACCAACAAAGCCGATAACAGTCTTAAGACATATACATGTGAAACATGCATAACGAAACACAAAATAGATATCAAAACTCGTCAGAAACATGGATATTATATAATTCCAATCGTTAGACGCATTTTCTTATCTCGTAATTGCGTTGCCGCAAATTTGTTTCTTATTGAATATATTGGGACATTTTTAGGGCCACATTGAAATCTTTGCAATATTCCTTGGACCCTGCATGGTCATAGACTCTGGTCAGAAGAGATCTGTAATGAGTATGCAGCTCAAAAATTTTTGTGCCAGAGCCAAGCTTTTTTGACTTCCAAAAAAGCCAAGTGCGTCGAAAAGAGCCAGAATTTCAAAATCGGGCTTCAAAAAAGCCAAATTGGCAACCCTGTCCTAAAAATCAACATCGAGTTTTTTATCACATAACAACCTCAGAAAATCTCAGTAAAATCACTTTGTTTGGAAGTTTGTTAAATTCTGCGCAGCCAAAGAAATGTTGAACAATTCCTGCCTTTCTGCCAATGATAGCATTGACTCGAGTCACAATTATTGGTGACAAGCAGAGGTGGGACCGGATTCGGATTACCGGAGTCGACTCCGGCAGGATTCTGGGTTTTTCTTTCAGACCCGGATCCGGAGTCAAAAATTTGTGAAAAACCGGACCCGGATCCGTAGTCACTTTTCCATTTCGGCAGTAGCAGGAGTCTGTGCCGTCATTTCTTAGGGACAAACGTGGGTAAATTACAATTGGATGAATGATTGTAGCCGGAGTCTGAACGGGAGTGGGATTCTCAAATTTGAATAGCCGGACTTGGATTCAAAAATTTTGGAACAGGAGTGGAGTCGGAGTCTGAAAAAGTGACTCCGGCCACCTCTGGTGATCAGATTCGACTCTAGTCACGTGAAGAAACGATTTCGCGATGACTCGACTCGAGTCACGTTTTTTTACCCAATGACTCGATTCATAATCAATGACTAGATTCAGAGTAATTTTTACAAAATCTCCAAACACCTTACTCACAATCACAGTTAATTTGCACCATGGGAGCAATAAGGTGAAGGAAACGGGGGACACGTCGCCCCCACTTTTTTCAGATGTTGGGAATATAATATACCATCTCCTGCCACATTTTTATGTTTACGTTTTGTATTATGAGAGGTTTCACAAACAAAAGGTTGTTGGACACGAGGTAGCAGCGATGAGCACGGATCAGGACTGGACCGGACTGCATCAGGACTGAAGCCAATTTTGGCCGGATCAGGACAGGATCAGACTGCAATTTTTTTGAAAATTGGCGGATCAGGACTGGATCGGACTGAGAAAATTTTTGTTGTTTTAATGTGATTTGTTCAGCTATCAAAAATTTAACTGTGATCTGATTTTACAGATATGTTAAGGTAGTGTAGGCCTATATGTTGCCATCAATGGCAAAAGCTCTGCTGGGGCTATTTTGCATTTCGAACTGTATCCACCTTTGTCCATACCATTGATTTCTAGTAACAATGTGAACACAGTTGAGTGGTTTAGTGTCTGTGCCTGCTGTGCGAGTGCAATTAGTGTCTGTGCCTGCTGTGCGAGTGTTTGTTGGTTCTGCTCTCACCATTTCCTTTGGCATAGCCAGTAGAGATTACACCTTTGATGGGGTGCTTTTATGAACTTTTTCAAAACGCTTAGGTTTAGGATGTAGCCTACGCTTAGGTTTCGGTTTAGGGTTTAGATTTAAGGATTAGATGTCAGGTTTAGGTTTTACGTTCAGTTTTAAGATTTAGGTTTTGTCATTAGGTTTAAGTTTGCGTTTTGAATTTGGTTTTATGTTTAGGGTTTTTGGTCACATTACAAGAACTTTATGCTAATCCAAGTTCATCAGCCTTTCCACTTGACCAATCCAACCAACCAGATTCTCTTAATGGCAAAATAGTTCCAGCAGTGCTTTTGTCTCTGATGGCAAAATACAGACTGCTTTGTTAAATTTTGGAAATGCCAAAAGGCTGGGTCTATTTTGCCTCATGACACAAAACAGAGGTGAGCACGGATCAGGACTGAAGTCAATTTTGGCGGATCAGGTCTGGATCGGACTGAGAAAATTTGTTGTTTTGATGTGATTATTCTAACCGCATCAAAAATTTTAGTTGTAATGTGATTTTACAGATTTAGTAACAGTAGTGTATATTTTGCCATCAATGGTAAAAGCTCTGCTGGGACTATTTTGCTATTCGAACTGTTTCCACCTTTGTCCAGCCACAGATAGTGTTGAGTTCGTATTACTAGTAGCAGGGTGAACCTGGTCGAGGTTTTAATGTCTGTGCCTGCTGTGCGAGTGTTAAGTGGTTCTCCGCTCACTATTCCGCATTTGCTTTAGCTTAGCTAGTAGAGATCACATCTTGATGGGAGTGCTTTTTATGTACTTTTTCAAAAAGTTTCGGGTTTAAGTTTAGGGTTAACGTTTAGGGTGTAGGTTTCGGTTTCTAGTTTAGGGGTCCCGAGTTTGCATTCAAGGTCTAGTTTTTAGGTGTATGTTTGTTTGAGTTTAGGTTTGGGGGTTAGGTTTTGCGTTTAGGTTTTGGGTTGGGGTTTCGGGCTGAGATTTCTGGTTGGGGTTTAGTGCTAGGTCATGTGACAAAGACCATGCACTAATCCAAGTACTGTTGCAACCTATCGGTTGACGTTGTGTTGAATGTGCGTGAAGAATAACACATATACTCGTATGTGGCGCAAACAAGCAATGAGTGATCTCATCGGGTGATAATCTCTGTTGTTGATTGCTGCCACAGTGTGAAGTTTTGTGTACTTACCACTCGGGCTTTCCGATCGCAACAGTATCTTCCTTGTCACTTGACCAATTCTATCGATTGGGTTTGCCTAATAGCAAAATAACTCTAGCAATGCTTTCGCCTCTGATGGCAAAATAAACATTGCCATGTTAAATTTTGGAAAAGCCAAAAAGCTGTGTCTATTTGCCTCATGAGCAGTGATGAAAGTAAAATAATTTTCTTACCGGAACGATCCAGTATTTGTCAATACCGGCCCAAAATTTCAGCCATAATTGTAAAAAAGCAGTCAAGAGCACGTCTACTTTTCGCCCAGCCTGTACTGTACATTGTAAAAACACAAAAAATGCACTGTACATTTTGAAAACAACCATTTCAAAATCAAGCAAAAAGCGTTATTGGCTACGTTCGACAACTTGCACAATCTCTGAAAGTGGGCCAGGCAATCCAACTTGAGTTAACACTACCATTTTCCGCGCGTCATGAGGTCAAATACCACAACACAACAACAGAAATATAGCAAATTATTTGAAAGCTTTGCACAGAAGAAAGCTAATAATTCAAAACATGGCTTTAGTCAGAGGCAAATTTTTACCGAGACAAATATGTTAATTATGTCACCGGTTTGGTATGTTGTTACATGTAGTTGTGGAGACCTGACATCCTCTCCTTATTTAATCTAGGCTGGTAGTATCTCTGGTGGTTGCAACCAGTGATTACTATAAGATGGATGGTCAACTCATTTTATAGTATCACTGTTGCAACACAGTGTAGCTGCAGTGCTGCTCTTTTTAAAACAGCCACACAAAATAATATGATTTGATTTACAACAACAAAAATGTTTTGTAGCAGCATTACAGCTTGTTTATCAAGGCAAGTGCCTCATTTGCCTGAATGTAGCTACGGCCTAGCAAAAAGTCTATAATCCACAGTGATGTAGTCGAGACCTGATTAAAACTTCGAGACTGACACTTCATCAACATTTCCGAGATGGAGACTTCAAAATTTGTGGATTTTGCCGTATTAAAGAAAAATGTCGTCATCACTTCTAAGTTGAATTTTTTTCAAATTACTGGCATTTTTCTCACCTGTTTTGGTTGTTTCTTACCTGCAAATGCAACAAATAAAAATCGTTGAATTATAGAAATTTTACTAAACCATTTCTTTGCAATATTCAAAGTCTCGAGACCTGTAGGCATCAAGACTGAGACGAGACCTATAACCAGGCCTGCACAACTCAGAAAGCTGGAAGGGCCAAATTATCAACATAAATTTACCGTGGGCCCGAAAAGTCTATTTCATTTTGATGTGGAGCTTTCATTGTAGCATGGAATAAAATCTGGTATGACAATTACTTATTCGTGGTTGAGCTTTTGCGACATTTTCTACAATTGAGAAAGCTCGTGCTGGCCGCCAGAAAAGCTTTCGCAGGCGGCCCGCCAGCCGTATGTTGTGCAGGTCTGTAAAACCTTCGAGATCAAGACTCGCAAAAATGGGTCTCCAGACGAGTCTCGAGACCGAGACCAAGTCTCGAGACTTCATCACTGGTAATCTATTTAAAACTCTGCTAACTCAGCCTTAAAATATTCATGCTGTAAAATCTCTAGACCATTCTAGGCACACTAAAAGACTGGATTAGTGGTTTGTTTTTTACAATAACAGCTCATAATGCATCTGCTTTGGTAGTTGCTTTCTTTCGCTGACTAGATCTACTCTCTTATGCACATTCCGAAATTCTCAAGTTAATACAGCCTAGCTTATATGAGATCCCCTTGTTATCCTGATTACTTTGAAAATCAGAAAACAACTTGCACCTTGCAGCACACGTGAAACTCACTCTGCTAACTACACTGATAAGCTCAAGCTACAAATTTGCGTTACCCATACATCAAGATGCATGTCTATTTCGGGTCAGCGGTTGTTGAAATCAATTTTTGCTATTGCATTGAGTTGTAAATCAGAATGTCTCAAGATTACTGTACTACAACACAATTGAAGTCAAAGAACATACCCAGCTTGAGCACGCGCGGTATTTCAAACTGTTAACATTTTGCTCCACTGAATATATGTAGCCCTGGCTACAGTGCACCCATATGGTTAAATCTTGCCTTTACCCATATTTTACCCATAAATAGCAACAAGAAGGACAACACTGTTTGTACGGTCTGAACGAAAGTGTATAATTGTCCTCATGTAATCTCAAAACGCCTTCAAACATTCTGTGTGACAATTTATACGTAACAATAATTCATTATCAACGCCATTGAAAGAGAATACTCGTCGTGATTCAACTCAACCCTTTGCTCTGCACCGTATTTCACTCATTTTCTGAAGTCGTACACTCGTTCGTCTGCAGAATGTTTTGTTCACAGCATGGTAAAAAAACGTGAGTTGAACAACAACAGATAAATAAACACATATTAGCGTACTAGAAACTCTAAGCGGAACGCCGTACCGGCAGTAATTCTTTTACCGGAACGGCGTTCCGGCTTACTTTCACCTCTGCTCATGAGGCAAAATAAAATACATGGTTTTTCATTGGCGGATCAGGACAGGATCGGACCGATGATTTTGAAAAATTTGGCGGATCAGGACTGGATTGGATTCAATTGTTGCGGATCAGGATTGGACTCGGACTAAAAAATTTCACAGTCCGCTCATCTTTGACACAAAAGCACTCCTGGAATTATTTTTGGTTAAAGGCAAAATAGCTCCAGTAGTGCTTTTGCTTCATGAGGCAAATAAAAAATACATGATTTTGCATAGGCGGATCAGGATTGGATCGGACTGATAATTTTCAAAAATTTTGCGGATCAGGACTGGATCGGATTCAATTTTATCGGATCAGGACTGGACTCGGACTGTAAAATTTCACAGTCCGCTCATCTCTGCTAGGTAGGATTGTTTAAAAATAAACAGTGTTTACTGATTCTATGAATTACTGGACTGCTCCTGTTGGACTACTGCTCTTCAGAGGTGTACGGTGTATTAAATTTTTGACTCCGCTCCTGCTTCGGCTGAATATACTCCGAAACATTTTAAAGTTTTGGACTCCGACTCCTGCTTAAACTCCAAAATGAATTATCCAAAGCAGTGGTTCCCAACCGGTGGGTCGCGGAGGAGTTTTTGTGGGGTCGCAAACGGCAGTCTGAATAGTTTGCTGAAGTCTCAAATTTTTAGAACTTGGTATATCAACATTTCGTTACATTAGCAAAACCGAAACACGGTCAGATCCTTATGAAGTTCACACATAATTCCTATTTGATTTCTCCTATGCAGTTTCAATTGACCTGGTTGCAGAATAGATTCCTGCGCGTGGTGGGTTAACCCGCACGGGTTGCGGGTTCCCGCATTTGTGCGGCGAGTTGTACTTGGTGTGGTGCGGGCGCGAGATGAGGAATTCTTTGTCTGGGTAACTAAATTTTGAGCCAAAACACATGAACTTGATCAGCTCAAAAATCGCAAAGCACGTGGATGTACTAAAGTTGTTTACCAACATTGCGGTTAGGACGGTAGGCCTACAGCAGTTATTACATTATGATGTAAGCCTAACAACCCATTTTTTGCGAAACGTTACCTCAGATTCTTGCCGTATGGTTGGCAAGTGACCATTTACATTTTGCAAGGCTATTGTCGTACTTGGTGAGGAACAATTCAGTCTAGCAGCCCTTCTATATGGATATGACATAGCTTAACGCACAGCTGGTCACTACTCGACTGAAAAGTGTTTTTATCACCTCAAATCTGTTGACGGCGGAAGATCAGATGTGTGAAAAAATTTGGTTGCCAGTGAAAAGAATGAGCAGCTTGATTTTGCTGCTTGTTAGACTTGTCTTCAGCCGTAATAAGTTTTTAGTAGTTCTCTGACAGGTGCCGATTTGGTAGGCTGCAGAAAGAGGCGTGGCTGGCGCGGGTTGGGATGGTCTGCGGGGCATGTGCGGGTTAGATGTGTGTGTATGCAGGGTGGGTAAGATTTCTCATACTCCTGGGCGCGGGCGGGTTTAAATTTTGCGAGTGCAGGGCGGGAGCGGACAAGAAATTTAATCCTGCGCAGGACTCTATTGTAGAAACACGGTAGCACCAGAAAGAATAACCGCTGGCCAGTGATGCTGAATTTATGTCAGCCTCATAAACATTTGTCCTGTTGTGAATACTTTCCAGCTGAAATTCCAATTAAGATCAACCGAAATTTTTATCATTATGGTTCCATAACCTTCATTATTTGGTATTCGTTATATGGTTCACAGCCATGATTCCAGCACAAAGCAGCGCATAGTTGACAGACGGCGGGTTCTTACCAGTAGGCCTAACAAGTGATAGTGATGTACATAAAAGTTCAAAGTAACTTTCTAACATAGTACAGTTTGCGATTCAAACAAATGGTTGCATCTTGAAGAATATAATGCTCTTGCATTACCTGCAATGGAAACTCGACGCAACAATCTTGTATTCACTTTTTGAATGAAATGGTTATGTTATTCACGACTGAGCGTATTTGCAACTGTGAAAGGATTCCTAAAGACGTGACTTGTTCTCTGAAAAATCCCTGACGCGGTCCTGGTACGCTATGCAACAATCACATCCAAACCAACTATTCTCCCTTTTCGTTGCCTGCTTCCATTCGTTTCTACCTACCTCTGTCACCAGGGGTGGATATTAGAGGAGGTGAACGAGAAATAGCCATCTCGGTTCTGCCTTTTTCAGAGATTCCGCTGGTACACTTTGAGAGTTTTGCACTTAGTTTTTGCCTGGCTTTTTGCAGTCATCGATCGAATGTATTTTGAAATTACCAAACACATTAAGTCAATTCGGTCATAATGTCCAGCAAGACAAACGACTGAAAGGTCTCAGCGAAAAAAGAGGTTTGTGCATTGTTCTGTTAAAAAAGTTACGAACCACTCTAAAGCCACATTTTCATAAATTCTGAAGCAAGTCGTATGTTTTTCAAAATATAACAATTATTTGCAAATGTGCCAAAGGGGGTCCTCAACAACTATTTTGGGGCACCTTTCTAAGAGTTTGCCTCAGCTCCCTAAATTCTAATATCCACCCCTGTCTGTGAGGCTGGACTTTCACCCCTTGTCCACATTACAGCAAAACAAAAGTGAAAGAATAGACTGGACGTTGAGAATGACATCAGATTATTTCTCACCAACACGTCTCCAAGAATTTCAAGACAATTACACAGCTGCAAGCTCAGTCGCCCACTGATTAGCATGGGTGCTCTTAGTTATGCATATGAATGTAAATGCACTGAACATAACATGTAAAATGATGTGATAGCTAATGCTAATCTAACCCTAACCTAATGCTAACCTAACACTAACCCGTAAAGGTAACACGTAAGCCTGAAAAAAATAAACAAAAAAAAGTAAAGTCGGCAAGGTGAGAGTCAAACCGAAAACCAGTCCATTGGCATAGCAGCCGTAACGCTTAACCACTACACCACGATACCACGCCGTATGAATGACAAACTGACCGTTTTATTTGAATTGCGTCAGGCCAGGCGTATCCGTAGTCACTTCCTTATCTAAACTTTTGGCAGTGTCTAAACGACCGTATCCGGTTTACGCATTAAAAAGACTAAAAATCCGTATCAAACGAATTTGCTGATCACTGCAATGCATGCATGCCAGTTGCTTCTCAGATAAAGGATTAAGGTGGCCATACATTTTTTACCCTATAGCCTACCCTAAACTCTAACCATTTACCTTAACCGCAAACCCTAACCATCAACACTAAACGTTAATAAACCTTAGACACTAGCACTGAACCCTAACCCTAAACGCTAACCCTAACCTTAAACACTAACACAAAACCTTAATCCTAAATGCTAAACCTAACCCTAGTCCAAAAGCACTCGTCTGCTTTTCGAAATGTGCAGCACAAGGAGTCCAAAAATTTTTACTTACAATCTTGTGTAAGTACATCAAAAGAAAAACCAAATATAACAAAGGAGTCGCTCGAACTGACGATTGTCTGGTCACTTGCCACTCGACCATGTTGACAGTAGTGAGATTTTTCCAACTCAGTTTTATATCTGGCAGAAAACTGGATACGGGATACAGTACTTGTTGTCCTTCGAAACAGAAAACTGGATATGCTGGTTGTTGAGACACTACCTAAACGTTTTATGTGAACTAAATTTCATTGGCCAACAGATTTTTAACGTATCACCATGAACAAAAAATTGTCCAAATCTATTCACACATGAAACTCACCAACCTAACCTGACTTACAGTACATCCAAGTTGTATTAAAATGTTAAGATTTCCTGTGAAGTAGTTTTGCATATTTGAAGGTTACGTTATAGCATGCTTTGTGAAAAACAATCTGCAATAATAACAATCAAAAATGAACAAACTAACGTCTTATTAAAAAACTGACTCAGGCTCCGGCTCTTCCTTAGAAAAATCAACTCCGGCTCCACTCCCATTTTCGAAAATCGTTAAGACTCCGGCTGGAGTCTACTCCGACGCTCCAGCTCCTGTACACCTCTGCTGCTCTTCCACTTCACTACTGTTTTTTATTGACTATTTCTGCTGGGCTACCATTGTGCACTACTGTTAGGCTACGTTTGAAATCTACAGCTGTTACTGCACTGTTGATATACTCCTGCTGATCTACCCTAGCCTTAATACATTGCAAACTGAAATATACCCATGGCAAATGAAGAGGCAAACATAATCCATCAACCCATAGCAATAGCTATAACCATGATATGGAGACAAAACTTGATGAAAATACAATGATTTCACCTCAGCTAAATGAAATGAAGTCTGAATTGAAAAAATTAGGAGGCCTATAAGACTTACCTAAAAAAATTGAACGTCTTGAAAATCAACTTTCTAATATATTGAAAGCAGTGATGGAGTCTCGAGAGTTGGTCCCTTTTTTTGGAGTCTCGGTCTCGAAGGTCTCAGGTCTCGAAGAATCTCAGTCTCGAGCTCTTCGTCTCAAGACTTTGCATAAGTTATTTTTTATGAAGTTTTGCGAGGAGTTCCTTGAAAAACGGTTTGATTAAAAAATGATTGTTCGAAATTTAGCCGTTCAAAGAGGTCAGTGGCTAAGCTGTCTTTCCTTGTTGTTATGTTATTTGCGAGATGGAGAAAACCATTTGCCCTCAATCCCGTTTGAAATGTATACTGAATTCAATAAATAATGTGCATGTACCAATGAAACCGCAGCACATAATCTCTGCAATGACAGGTTGGGAGGACTTTGCTAAGGACTGTCTTTGAACTGTTTTTTTCAGGAGTTTTGTTATGAAACCCTGAGGCTTATTGAAAAGAAGTGGGAGAGTGCCAAAAAGTTCCTTTTTTGAGAAGGCAAATAAAACCATGTCTTTTTTTCGAAGTGCTTTTCAAAGCACTCTGTTAAAACACGCTGGTGAAGTTTTTTTTGTTCTGCGTAATGCAGGCGTTTTTAAGTTAAAAAATGCCTCGGAACTCTCTTGAGGAAAAGTTTTGCTCATAAGAGTTTGATACAGAGAGCAAATAATGCGTCATTGCTGATCAGTTACTTTGACGAACTGCTACAGGCGTTACGGCCTTTCTGCGTTTTCTAACCGACATGCAGTGTTGCGAACTCTTAAGTGTGGCAGCAAAAACGGAAATTTTGAACAGTTGTGAATATCAGTTTAATGTAAAAATATGGAAATTATGAAAACTTGAAAATAAAAAATAGCATATTTGGAATTATACATAGAGCCATAAAATCAGAGGGAAAGCGCTACACCATTTCACTGCTAGTCAACTACACCGGTAATCCCGAACTTCGCTCATTCTACTACAGCATGCTGCATCCCAACAATACCTGTCGAAAACATCTCATACGTTTTATCAGAGAAAGAAAAAATCTCCAATACGAAGGCAATGGTTACCTACAGAAGATCTTCCGCAGTTGTAAAAAACTGACAAACTACGAGCACCTTGCTCTAAGTAAGACAAAAAGCAAACCCAAGTTTCTTCAGGGCTTCATTGGCCCGGTACACTTTCTTGTTGCCATGGAAAACACATCAAATCCACGGCGCCAATTGATTCACAAGTAATGACAATAAATAAAACTTTCCGGCTGAACTACAGCCTAGCATGTGCCAGCTATGCTAGTTATTTAGCCATACACACATGCATATATAAAGAAGGCAGAAAAAATAGGAGAAATAATGACGAGAAGGGTGGCTAACAAGCAGAGAAAGCAAGATCCATAATCGAGAATTAAAAACAAGACGCCTTTCAGACTGTGAGTATTTGATTGTGATGTTCAATATGCTTTATTATTCCTTATTGTTATAATAAGCATGACACATGATTTTCTCTCATTTTATATGGTTGTAAGCAAATGTGAGGAGCGGAAAGTAGAAGCATTTTTATGGTCGGCCCCGCGTGACAGTTCACATCGCTACGCCACTGCAGTAGGGTATGCGGTGGGATATTACCTCGCTGGTTCAAAGTGTAAACCAAATTTGTGCCAAAAAAGTCTATTACTCTAATAGGCCTAAATATGTCTTTCTTTGCGTCAACAGCAGAATCACGAGCAAAATCTTTTAAACTTGTATTGGACAGATTAAACAAGTTTGAATGGATGAAAAATTAGTTACAATTTTGCTTTTAGTAATTCAAAGTGGTGCTTTCGTTTTTTAAATCTCTAAATTTATCACCTCTTAATCCTAGATATTTGGAGAATCCTTAATCAATTACTTGTCGTGTGACGAAAGAAGTAATTAGGAAAGGTGTAGGTAGCGTTACGAAAAATGGCAAAGCTGTGTTTGCCAAAATACACGAAATATGTGGCAAAGAAATTTGAGTGTCAGTGCAGATGCCCAGTATTAAAATAAAAAGAATGTAGTGAAACAGGTAAGTGGTAGATAGTAAAAAACTTAAAAAATTTGTTACTTCATTGGAAAATGATAGAAACGACAAAACACCTTGGCAAAAAATTGAATGATGGAAAGCAACCCTTCCTGTGGAGTTACCACTTTACTGTGCTGTTTTGACTAGTACTGCTGAGGCTGTCCTACACTCGCCTACATCGACTGTGCTTGTTTTAAAATAAAAAGTAATGATTCACCTCTTCTCCACTTTCTCAAATAACATAGGCCTACTTCAATACTAGGTAACAGGCCAGAACATGGGAGCTTCATCAGGGCATCACCTCCTGTCCTTGCACAGAAGGGTTGGTATTGTTTTGTAACGAACAAAATAATTAAAATTTTTCTGAGTGAAAACAAATTTATTGAAGCATGGCAATGGCAAACACCTCGAATATTCAATTGGTTCACCGAGATTTTTCGAATGAAAAATGCGTAGACCCTCTAAACGCTGCCAACATTTTCAATGTCCATGCATTTCGTCATGGAATTTGTGAATAAGGCCACAGGTTTGAGGTTGTATATTCCTAAGAGGAAAGTGAAAATCAACGTTTGCAGTATTTGGCCGTTTGCACAAATTTCGGATGATTTTTACTGTCTTGGTATTTGGCAATGTGTCAGATATTTTGTTGCAGCATTATTCAAGGAGTTAGCTTTAAGTACCATCAGATAAATGTGAGGTCTCGAGTCTCGGTCTCGAACTTCCAGGTCTCGGTCTCGGCTTTTATGACAAAGTCTCAGTCTCGTCTCGAAATTTGAGCCAGGTCTCGGTCTCGGAGGTTACGGTCTCGACCACATCACTGATTGAAAGAGATCACCACTATCAGAAGCAACATGGATCACCTAAAGGAAGAAAATGCTCAACTCAAGAAAAGAAACAGGGTCCTTGAAGAAAAAAATGCCAAACTGGATCCCAACTGAATGAACTAGAGCAGTATGGCCAAAGACAAAAGTTGGAAATCCATGGTATACCAATGCCAGACAATGAAACCAATGCTGACGTCGAAGAAAAAGTGCTACAAGTTCTCAAAAAAATTGACACAACTGTTACCAAAGATGCTATTGATGTTGTACACAGACTCAGAGGAAAACCTAAAACTGATCAAAACAAAAAGTGTCTTAGTATTATTGTCAGATTCATAGCTAGAAAAACCAGGAACAACATATACAGCTCAAGAAAAAACTGAAATCTGCTGAATTCGATGACCCTCATATTGACAGAGTTTTTATCAATGGAAATCTTACCAGTCGTAAAAACACTTACTTGCTCAAGCCAATCAAAAAAGAAAGGTTTACATTGAAAATATCTGTGGACTAAGAATGGAAGGATCCATCTCAGAAAAAATGAAAAGGATGCAGTCATTACAATCCAAACCGAAGACGACCTGCATCGTATCAAGTAATACGTTTTATCAACACTAAAAAAGCCTTCAAAAAACTATACATGTTTTATTTCGAGACGTTTCGGATTATTCTTAATCCATCTTCAGTCAGAAAATTTTCTGAAGATGAAGATGGATTAAAAATTTTCTGACTGAAGATGGATTAAGAATAATCCGAAACGTCTCGAAATAAAACATGTATAGTTTTTTGAAGGCTTTTTTAGTGTTGATGAAACTGTTAAGTCTATCC
>Ga0210059_1009779_pt1 | contig 14907 bp, 13 predicted proteins | sample Ectturendosymbi2_FD_188042 | JGI IMG/M metagenome (GOLD analysis project Ga0210059, IMG submission 188042) | Ecteinascidia turbinata endosymbiont from Florida, USA - Sample 2 (SPAdes) (version 2) | ecosystem: Host-associated > Tunicates > Ascidians > Unclassified | place: Key West, Florida...
CCAACTTGAAAATCTGACTCCTGTTTGGAAATTTGTTAAAGCTTAACTTCCTTCTGAACCTTGCTTGAACAATCTGGAAAGACTTCGTTTCGTAATATGTCTTTACACAAAAGATCTTCTGCTCCATTGACCAAGGCATCATTAGACTATTTTTTGTTTAATATATAGAAAGGTTAACTATTTCCCTATGACAATCTGGAAAGAGAAAAATGCATAAGGTCATCGATAAAGGTTTTAGAAGCTGCCACTTCGTTTCAACAATTGTGAAACACCCTGTACTGATTATCGCCAAATAAAGTTAACTCAACTACTGTAGTCATAAGGTGGGCTTATCAACATTACGTTTTGGCGGTTGAAGTGAAGAACTCTGTAAAGGTAACGATGCTCAGTTTCAATAGAACTGTTGTTTTACTGTATGACGTAATCGTATCGGAAAATGACGTTCTTGAAGCGAAATAGTGCAGTGGGTGTGTTTGCGTGGGTAATTCAGAGCTCAGATTGTAGGCTTGAAATGCAAGTGGAGTGAACCAGAGCCAGTCGATAGGCAATATGGGTTTCGTAGAGGTTTGACTCCTTTGTTCACCGGTACACGTAATATTTGCAGCCATAGAAAGTAATTTCAACAAGAAAAGCTAACGGAAGGTGTTGTTCTCATTTTGATAACTGAGATGCGATGAACCTTATTCTGAAAGCCGCACGCAAGGGCAAACGATGTGCTTAGTTACTACTGGGGTTAAAGTTTTTATTAAAAGAAAAGTTAGCCGAAACAGGTGCACAAATTGGCAATGGCTGTATTGAATAAAGTTGTTTCGTGAGATTACATATTAACTTAAGACGCTGTAATCAGTGCTGAGCAACAGAAAGGCAAATGTTCTACGTCAGCGTGGTCCAACTGCTTTAGACCTACGGGCCATTATACAAAAGCGTGACCTTGACAACTTGCGGGCCACTTTCAACAAAATAATGTATAAAACAACAGATTCACTAGAATTAAACTTGAAAAGGGAAGATAAGCGAGTGCGTCGTTGAAATTATTACACAATAGCAAATTATCTAACACACGAACGTGGTTCCAAACATCGCGTGCATTTTAGTGCGAAATCTTGCAGTCTGGGAAACCTATCTTTGCTGACTAATTTCCAGAAGCTCTCTACAGTCTTGTCTAACCCATTAATACTGTACGTTTTTATGAAAAGGTGTTATGCTTGTTCTAACTGAAATTGTCGCTGTGACACACACAACAATCAACACTGAGAAAGCTCGGCAGACCTTGAAAAAGCTGTCCGCGGGCCACATGTGGCCCGCGGGCCTACAGTTGAACCACGCTGTTCTACGTGGTATGGTTTGCTAATAGTTTTCGAAATAGACGTCTGTTGGAAACGAAGCTAAGGAATAACACTATTTAACGCGCAATTGGAAGACGTCCAACCCAACAGCTAAACCAAGTTTGCAGGTTGCGATGAAGGCTGCAAGCCAGCACTTTTCAAACAGAGCAGTTTTAGGCCTATTTGACGCATATTATCAAAATGGGTCCCGCATCTTAAGAGGGGCCCGCGCAAGTTCCGACAGAGTTAACGTTTGAAGCCTTTTATATATTCTAAGAGAAAGAAGCCATGCACCACTAAAACTAGAAGTGAACCGTGGAATATCTTTACATGAGTGGGATTATATTATTAAATTTATTATTATAGCCTGCTATGTGCAGTTTATATATTCTTTTAGTTAAAGTGGGGGATACTATATGAAATATTAACTTATTATTAACATTCACAAATGGTTACATCTATTTTTTCTTTCTGACTTCAGAAGTTTCAAGCGAAGTGAAATATGTCACAACACTGTGCTTTCATCACATAGGCCGTGCGGTAGTGAGGATAGCTAAAAAGGGAAGCGAAACAATACTGCACAGGGGGCTTACAGAAAGCGCAAAACATACGGAAGACAATAAAGCTTAGAGACAACGCAAACAGTCGGAAGGCAATAGCTATTCATTGAAGAGAGGCAAGTAGTGGGCAGCAACACTGGTTAATACATTGAGGATGGCTGAAATCAGATCCAAACTTACACACAGACCAATATGCTCGCAGTTTTCCCTCTGACCACAGCCAGGGGCAAGACACGCAGGGGCCACTGTCGCTCCCTGGGGTCACCTGACAAGTTTCTTTGCACGGCAGCTCTAAAAAGGGGCAGTGGACTTGCCATGCACACCAGTGGTTTCGATTGCAACTGGTTGAAAGTAATAATTGTCAAGAAGGTCATTGTATTTTCGGGATTTGTCGGTCTCAGCATCAGTTGCTACACTGCCTGATTTAGTGACGTTGATTTCGTAGTGACTTGGACCAAAGGTGTCCACAACTGTCGCGTCACATACGAGGCTCCTGCCCTTGTACAAAGGATTCACAGTCAGACCATGAGGCCTCCTACCCCCGTCAAACCAACAGGCTCCAAGACAGAGGGGAGACCAATGCGGGTTAATGAGCCTTTGAGAATGGAGTTGACGGATGAATGTGTGGGGAAGCGGCCCGCATTCTTAACGCAAGAGAGGCCACGGAACCCCAGCCTATCAACAAAATTTCCACTGCGGCATTCTGTGGTTTCAAAATTTTTGACACCAGTTCGGAGGGCGATTGCAATTCGGAGTTCACCAGGGCTCAGCAGGTTTCAGACGCATGCCATTGGGAAGGCTTCCGACCAGGCAGCGATGTGGCTCTTCTGTGCAGTGAGTAGCCGGCTTCTGTTCCAATTTCTGGGGGTGCCGAGAAGGGCGGTGAGTGAATCTTAGTGATCGCAACTATTAGTGCTTTTCTCCAGAACTTTGGAATTTTGAGTTGGGGCATGCAGGAAGTGAGGAAGTCGCAAAACCAAGATTTGAGAGCCGACCCGGTGTGGAGTATAAATACCGGGAAGATGGAATCCAGTTCCGGAGACTTTCCTGGCTTCAGGCGTCTGAGGGCAGCAGCAAGCTCCTCCGGCCTAAAGGGTTTAGAGATACTGTGACTCTCAGGTGTTGGAATCTTCCATCGGTCGGACAGCCCGGTCCTGTGTGCCCTATTCTTCACGAGTTGCGAGGCGATGGAGTTTGCCGAGACGGGGCACGGGCGAGAGGAGAGTCCAGACCTGCCAGTAAGTTTATTGATGGTTCTCCACGCCTTGCGGCTAGAGTGCGAGAAGTCGATGGAGTTGACAGCTTCCTCCTATCGCTCCTGCTTCTTCTATTCTAGCCGAGATAGCCGGGACGAATCGGCTCTATCAGAATCAGTCACCACTGGGGCTCAGATGAAGGAGCGATAGAGGGTCTCGCACTGTTTGTCCAAACATGACACATATTTCCTCCGACGTCCACGTGGGATACATTGTTTGGTCGCGGATAGTAGGCTCTCACAAAAATCCTGGTATTCCCTGTCAATATTTAATGTGTCTGGAGGTGGCAATCTTTCAACGCATTCACCTGTGAGAAGGCAAAAGCGCTTCCAATCAGCCTTGAGAAAGTTCCAAAGCTTCACCTGATCGTTGTGGGCAGGAACCTTGAGTCTTGGTGGCGTTATGAGGGAGCGCCATGTTGTGACCGCGGGAACTTTCCGTTTGTCCAGCAGTCGGCTGTCTTGGCCGAAACTCGCGAAGGCCAGGACGGTTTGGTGCCGCCGTTCCATCAGTGAGAGTAGAAACTATAGCTATTTCGTTTGGGTCATACAACAGTCCAAGGTTGTTGGATGTTGCCCAGTAGTCCAGACTCTCACCGTGAGGAGATGTTTTGTTAAAACCCCAGTTGATATGTTGGCAGTTGAAGTCACCAGCAAACAGACTGGGGTGTGGGAACGCAGGGATGGCCGTTGGTGTGAATCGCGAGCGTGGAATTTTGTAGACGTTAATGATCTTATCCTGCAACCTCTACGCAAAACCACTCAGTCTCTGAATGTTCTGGAGACTGATCGACCAGTGACCATTCCAACCGCTCGTGGACAAACGTGGCAAGGCCGTGATTCCTGCTCTGGACTGACCCAGCGAGTGAGAAGTTGGGAATCACTAGCTTGTCTGCAGTTGTGCAGTGGGTCTCCCGTAGGACGATGATGAAAGCCTTATTTTTATAGGCTAGCTGCTCAATGACGGAGATCTTGTTTGCAGTGAGCTCCTTGGTGTTCAGCTGGAGTATGTTGGGTCGTGGGTCATCTTCGGCAGCATTTCTGCTGGCGCGCCCTGGGAAGGGCATTTTATGACCAATCCCACGCCGAACACATCCAGCGCGAGTAGCAGTGCTTACTCTCGTGGTGACAGATTTAGTAAACATTTCAAGAAATACCGCAACGGGGAGTGCCACGTAAAGGCACCTGTCAACCTCCCCGGTGGTGACAAGCAGAAAAAGCAAGACTCACAATTGATAGTGAAAAGCAAGACCCATTTCAGTTTGCGAGTGTTTGATTGTGACGTTCAAGGTGTGTCATTATTCCCTATATCTTTAATAAGCACGAACATGATCTTTTATTTTAAAATTTTGTAAGCATATTTGATGGATGGAAACTGCGGCACTTTTGTGATCGGCCCTGGTGGCGCTTAGCCTCGCTACGCCACTGGTCGTCCCCAAAAATTACGAGACACTTGTTTTCTGGAAATAGTGAAAATAATTTAAACATTGTCAGTTTATTGTTTAATTTTAAATGATAACATTTTCAAAATTTAGACTCTTTATCTTAAACACAATGTTCTAGAACAAAATTTCTGCAACGAAACCTAAACTTACTTCATGGACAAAATTTTGAATAGAAAAGCCCACAATGCTACTTTGCAAAATCTAAAAGAACAAGCGAAATTTTTGAAACGTATTTATATCCTTTCATAAAACACATACCAGTGGGAAACTTTCAGCAAATCAACATTGTTTGCTGTAATTTTCTCTTTGAAGGTTTTCGTTGCTTGGTGCTTTCAATTTCTGAGCAGCATAAACTCCTTTCGGCTATGTTTTGCGTTATTCTGCAAAGGTCTGTCCAGCGTGAACAACATGAAGTCAATATCAGGTGTCGCCTTTGAAATATTCTGCTTATGCAAAGAGAAAGTATAATTGTGGTGATATTATTCATTACACCATTTCAAAAATTCTCAAAAGTTTGAACGAAATATCCAAGCAAGGAAAAGTGCAATTTATGTCAACTGGTGCCAAGCACACATTTTATGTACGGAAGTAACGAACGGAAAAAGTTGAAGTTGATGCAAAACAGCTTATTTCCCTTCCTTAAATATTTTAGTGTGCTGGTGAAAACGCAGCTAATGCAGTCCTGGAAGGTAGGCTAAGTTTAACTGCACAAATCGGGCGACATGCATGTTATGTAGTTATTAGAATGCAACTAATTTGAATAGCGCAACATAGAATTTTCTAGAATCTAGATGTGATACTTTCTTTTAAGATTCAGCATAATTCCGTCCATTTACAGCCAACAAATTCTCAGCAGTTATCTTACAAAACGTAGCATATTTGTCACTATTTGAAAGCTGTTAGCTGTCATTGTTTGACGTTGTTGACAGAGAAACAGTTTTCTCTGTAGGATTGTTTTTTTTTGTTTGTTTGTTTCAGGGAAAGAAACTGGCTCTTTTTCATTGCAGTAATTGTGTTCCTGACAGCAAAAAGTTTGCTGGAACACACGAAACACAAGGTCGAGGTGTAGACGTTGCACAGTTGAAACCAGCTAAACCAACAGTTTTTTCTACTTTTGCTATTGCACTGAAATTGCCCTTGTTGCCACGCTAGCTGCAACATAAGCAAGACCAAAATGCGAAAAAAGTTGCAATACTAAATAGGAAATGTCTGCATTAATAAATAGGATCAGAATTCCTCAAATTTAGATGCGTTTCAACGTTTGTGGTGCAGCTTTGCTTGCACCTTGTCATCTCAGGAACAATTGGCCGTGCGAATGTTCATGAAAAGCAACATCTGCGATCTTGAAGGCTAGCGCAGAAGTGTTGAAGGTGCTATTTTGTTTGGTTCGGATGCGCGAAAAAGGTTACAAACATAAGGAAGATCCGATGTCTGTGAATGAAAGTGTGAATGGAAAAGAAAACTAATTGTATAATATTGCATTCTTACAGTGTTTTCGTTTTCTCTACTGGTTAATTAAAAACGCATGGAAAACGACGAAAAGTCAGTAAAACCTGTGATTGTGGTTCATGGAGGAGCGTGGAAGATACCAGATGAGTTATTGGAAGATTTGCAAGAAGGTGCTAAGATGGCAGCTCTCGCCGGGCATGAGTAAGCTATTTTTTTACAGCTTGTTTATAGCAACACATCAACACACTGAAAAGAACTTTTGCTATAAATTACTATCTTTAACATGCCAGCGGTTCAGAGGCTAATTAAGTTTGAAGCATTTCATCCGAATGCATCGTATAGCATTTGCAAGTCCAGCCCTCCTCTTTCTGTCCTGATGTTCTGGCGCAGAAGCAAAGTTATCTTTCCATGGCTACTAATTCGACGTCACAAAGTTTTCATGTGTCCTAAACATTTTTCAGCTGGTGAGGCAATTACGCAACCTGTGGCTGTTCTTGATTTGAACTTGAGCTTGTCAATGTTCCTATGAAACATAAAAATGTGGCAATAAAATTTTTTGTAAAGAGCAAAACAAAGCGTTGCCACAACTCATTGCTTTGTACTTATTATGGTTTATTATACAGTACGTGGCACATCAACTGTTTCTGCTACAACTTTTTAAAAATTACGTGCAGGCTGAGAAACATTGCTTTACATTAAAAGAAAAGGAAATAAACCCCTTCTACATGAAACAATCTGCCCCGCCCTATTTATTTATTTGAACCGCAAGGCCCACAGGACGCAAAGAAACACGTGCTAAACTTCACGCAAGGAAAACAAAATAAAACACATGCGAAACCTCGAACATGCTCTCTAGGCAATTATACACGCCCCAATACATACAAGACGAAGCTACTGGCGACTTAGATAGAAGCAAAGTGAATAAATATTGTTCTGAACAAGAGTCGTCTTTATTTCAGAAAAAAAAATGAAGTGAAGCCTTGCAGGCAGGACACCGAAAAACCTTGCGGTTATCGAGCCGAAGTGCCCCAGCACAATTAAACGACTCGGTGATATTGCAGTAAAAACAAAGACACATGTAACTGTGAAACAGGCCTGAGATAAGGATCATGGAAATGATTCAGTTGCTTTTCTGCAAAATGCCAAGCGCCACGCTACAAATCACACGAGCAATCAGAAACGTATGCCAAACGTATGCGTAAACAGTAAGACAGATGAAGTGATTATATTTTTATTAAAAGTTTAACAAGATGTATCCCGTTGTAAATTTTTCGACCATAAATTTTCAACTAAAACACGCTTTGTCAAAAATTTGAGCTTCATTTTTTCGGTTTCGCAATACATCTTTCAAGCAGAAATGTATTGATTTAAAGATCCAAAAACAATACATTTTTAACGGGGAAATGCATTAATTTGAAAGTCCAAAAACGGATCTATCATGCATGTAAATATTCTGTTCTTAAACACAACCAATGCTATGTGAGAACATTCAGTATAGACGCCTTTCCTAGAATTTCAACCATTTCGATCTGATTTCACTGAAAGATCAACTTTCGCCTTTGTAACGCCATGAGAACAGGATAACAACAACGTGACAAATATGAGAAAAAACAAGATGTAGTTTTACTGGATCTAGGTTCGTATTAAATGGAACAAGTCGAGAATTAACTATTATCAATGGTTCAGCCGGCCGTGGAAGAAGAGAGCGGAGAGTCGCGTGTTTGAGATCCATGCCACAGACGGTGTCAGAAACTTTCTCTTGTTTTCAGAGCCGGATTAAGTGGTAGGGGGGTCCGGGGCAATTTTTACTGGAGGGCCCCTATGACGTAATTCATGACGTCATCGTTTGTAGAAGTTCTGTTTTCGCTGATTAGCAAGGTTCCTATTTGTTTTTTCCGGTAGTCGAGAACGTGCTTACTCAAATGCACATACAGCTAGCTGCGAGAAGTAAATACTATACAAGAGTGTATTTTTACTAAGACAAAATATTTCACAGGCTAGAGTGACTCGAAACAAGCTGCGAATTTTCGCCGAACAGGCAGAGCACATATAGGTTAGTTCTGAAACATTTAGACTGCATAGATTTAACGAAAACACGAAAAGGTGATCATGCAAAGAACAACATTGAGAACTGATTAATATAAAGACCGTGTCGCTCGCAAACTGCCTCGTAATCGCAATTCTGAAACACTCTGCCAGTGACAAAAGCAAACAACCATGTGGAATGACGTCATAAAATATTTGGAGCCCGAGATTGATTGAACATAAATGACGAATTCTAAGTAATAAACAACAGCGCTTAAGTAAAATCAAGCTCATTCCCAAAGTTCGATGTTTGGAAATCGTTGATAATTAAAAGAACTTTCTCTTTTAAATAGAAGCATCAAAAGAAATTTCACTTTTACAAAGGCGACGTTGACGTCAACAAAACGAAGTTTCGGTAACGTTTCATAAACCTCGCAGTGCTCTTGCTTGAGATGAATCCAACCAAAACCCTTAACTTCAACCTGGTTAACAGCTTTTTTCGGTGTCCCAGCGCCTTAATTTTAATTGGCACGAACGTGTCTGACATTTACGCAAAAAAATCAACTCAACTCAAAGAAATTTCAAACCTTTTTTGTGATTGCTCTGGAGGTTGATCGTAAAACTTTTTCGACCTTTGCTTCGCAGGGTTTTGAAAGATGGAGGAAGTTGCATTGACGCAGTCGTCGCTGCAGTTACAGAGATGGAAGATCTTCCGAGTTTCGACGCCGGTGAGGTTTTCAACATTCGCTGAATTAAGGCTGAAAAATCGATTTCTGGCTGAGTTTCTTTCATTCCGGAAAGATTCTCAAACTCGCCAGGTGTTGGTGATTGGAAAATTCTTGTAAAGACTTTTTCTAGAGAAAAGGTGAGGACAGCTGACCTACAGATACAACCGAAAGAACCTGTGCACAGCAAAGGAGATTCCAACTGTTTCTTTCATATTGTTAAGCAGGTTTTGAAATTGAAGTCGAGACCTTAAGCATAGGGCACAATATGAAAATATTCGAAGCAGGTCTGCTGCAGCAACAAACCAATTTGGTGCCTAATTTCTTTTGAAGGTTGAAAAGGGATTTAAAAGCATTTCTCTTTCTTTTCGCTAAACATTGTTCAAGAAAATGGAGCAAAATCTTGCTTCTTCCTGCAATGCATTGTTTACCCTCAACATTTCCTATACTGCCCTGCAGCTATGTTTATACAGGGCCCTTTAAAGCCTAAACACCCCTAATAAGGTTGAACTAAAAGTTTCAACAATGAACGCAACGATTAAAAAAGTTGAACCCACTTGTTGGGCTTGTTTTTTTCTTTTATGGCTTTACCGCAGGAAATTAATTCCGTTTCGCGATGGCGTTTTACCTTTAGGGATTCTCACCATCAGGTTTCACTGTACAGTACATTTTTTATTCAGAAATGAATAACTGATATTCCCAAAACCTAATCTCAATACTTTGGGGTATTAAGGCAAACTCTTCAAGAACCCATGGACTATGACATTCAAGTCATAAAGCAATTAAATTTAGATTGCATAATGTGTCAACTCTGATTGTAAAAATTTATTTTTTCACAAACGATTGTTTTGCTGATTTCCAACAGTTAAAGGATACTGCCCCTCACTAGATCTGCAAATTGAAAATCAAATAGATAAATTGTTCATATTGGGAAACTGTGCATGATTGAAATTTAAATTAACATCTTGTGTTTGAGACATTTACACCATAAAAATGTTTCTTGTGTAATTCGGCTGAGAAAATGTTTTGTTTTGTATCTACAACGCGTTTGAAAGTTTCATTCTGCTGGAAAGTTTGCTGACTAAATTTAATAAGACATGTTTCAAAGGCAGTGATTTTGTTTGAAGCGAACGCTAACCTGACTTCTCTCAGTCTGATTTCACAGCTTGCCACGACCGATTGCTTTCGCGTTCTAACTCAATACAACCGAAAAATTCATCATATCTAGCACTGCGTGAGCAGGCCTGCTGACAATGAACGAGACGGATTATTATCCAACGCACACCGTTATTTGTTCTTATCGTCGCACGCGGTGGTTGCGAGTGATTCTAAAATGAAACCAACGCATTTTAGGTCGTGGTTCCGTTCTAAATGAAGCTGGTGAGGTCGAGATGCACGCCATGGTAATGCGAGGGGACACCTTAGATGTCGGCAGTGTTTTGTGCATCCAAAACGTTAAGAATCCTGTTCAAGCAGCAAAACTTGTTTTAGACAAGGTAATCATTGTGCAAATTTACAAATAACAAACTTTTGCTAAAAAAGCAATTTTATTCTGTTTGTGCCGGAAAATAAGATTTTCATCTGAAAGTTTACAATTCGAAAACATTCATTTTTATGAGGTCTAAACGACTGCGAAGGTGACTGTAGTGATTTTGAGGCAATGTCTGCCATTTTTCGCCGACCCATCTCGCTGGAGAGTAGATGAAGTCATGATAAGAGGCGGAATTTTATGTATTTTCTGATTAACAAATAAGTAAGCACCTTTGCATTTGAAATTTTGCCTCGCAGTATGACGTTACTAAGACATCCCTGTGATGTCATTGTGACGCATGACAAAATTTCAAGCGCCAAGATTTTTAGTGACAATGCTTCGGTTACGGTACCAATGAATGACGCAGACAAGAGGTATACGTGCGATGATTCTGACGTCATGCTTGCTAATCTTAAAAAAGGAAGAAAAAACATGCGTTCTTTACGGCGGTTCTTCGTTGTATTTGACACACTTATTATTTTAAGGGTTTATTTTCATGAGTTCAAACTAAGTAACAACGTAACAACGCTTCTTTTGAATCATAATCGAAGGGTTGACTTTTACTGCGCATGTCTTCTTTTGGCTGTCTCTCATTCTTGCAGCACTGGTTTCTTCTTCGAGATATATCAAAAGCATTGACTGCTGAGCTTCACCATGCTTACCGAATTTTTCCTTTAAGACAAGCTTACACAAATTTTTTGGCAGAGCCATCACAGCCTGCTGAATGGCCATGCTGGTCTAGAAATGGCTGGAAAGTACGGTTTGCCATCGGCCGACTTGGAGTTTTTCATAACAGACTACGCTAGGAAGGAATTCGAGATGTATAAAAGCTACGGGAGCTCAGTCAGTGAACTGTTCAACGCGTAAGTCAGGTGTAAAAGTGTTGTTAGTTTTCACGTACAGGATCATATATTGTACTCACACCTAGGAAAACATTTGTGCATTATTCATTAACGTAACTGCCCAGTGCCCACTGAAGTTTTGTAATAGCCTGTGCAGGTAAACATTTGACTAAGTCTATTTGAAAGCAAGAAACGTTCATATGTGTAAACTGCATACATCAACTGAATGGTGGTTTCTATTACAAAATAGCATAAGTATGAACAGAGATTATAAAAGTAGTGCCTTAAACCAGGGATGGGCAATTGGCGGCCCGAGGACCGCATGTGGTCCGCTGAAGCATTCAGTAACATCTTTGAATCTGAAATTTCTTTCAACTTGTCATAGTAAATGTTATTGCTGAAGCTAGCTTGAACCGAGGCTTGCTTTTTTTCATTAGAATGTATGGCTCTGCGGTAAACGTGGCATTCTCAAAGTTGCCCCTAGCCAAGTTAATTGCCCATCCCTGCCTTAAACCATAGTTTTAGATGTTTGCTGAGAGTGATCAACCACGCGTTTTTAATCCAAATTTGAGGGCACGGTTGAAACTACACAGGAACTCTAGCAACGATACTTTTCAAATTTCAGAACCAATGAAAAGAGAAGCAAAACGTCAAAAACTTTGTTAGTTACAAATGAGGATGCAAACAAGATGTGCAAAAGTAGAAATTAATCGTGAGTGCATGCTCAATGCATGTTTGAAAATATTGTCGGATAATTCTTCGAAGGTGCTTAAAGTTCAGCCACAGCTTACTTGTTAACCCCTACTACTCCGAATGTGACCTGGTGGACAACCGATAGATGGCGCATGATGTTCATAACGAAAGGTTTGTCGATATGCAAAAGTGCAGCGAAATTCTTCGAAAAACTGAGCGAGATCCGCAAACACCTAATGCAGATTCTTGCAGCTTTAACAGATCTCATGGATTTTCACTGTGGATCTGGCTAATTCTATGGTGGCTGTATGCTTGTTTCAGAGGGCATGACACAGTTGGAGCAGTGGCTTTAGACAGCAATGGAAACCTTGCTTGCGCCACATCCACTGGAGGCATTACTGCGCAGCAGGTCGGTAGAGTGTCAGACTCACCACTGCCTGGCAGTGGAGGGTACGCCGACAACGATTCAGGTAGCAGTACTATTTTGTTATACGAATGGAAGCTTTTGTTTTGTGTTTCGGTTGCATAGTTTTCTTAAATTTTGATGTTCAAAGCAAATTTAGTTTGCATTTGAATCTATAGTAATTTTTAAGCTCTTGTTGACATCTTTCTGAGTGTTTTTAGCAGAACATATTTGGAGGCAGAGGCTAGCGTCTTTGAAAACACATAATTACATCACTTTTTCGTAAAACTGATGCGGTTTATGTTCAGAAATCCCCTGCATTGTGCCACTACAAAATTAAAACATTTGCACTAATTTAAACTTTGTTTTCGGCATGGATGGACAATGACAACAGAAAATTAGTTCCTTCATCGCCTTGGATTCGCCAAGAAAACAGTAGATGATTGCGATAAAACAGCGCCTGTTTGGTCGTATAGGCTCATTTTTGGAATCACTAAACTTGAAGTTTATTGTCTTCTTCCTTTCTTCAATTGTTGAGAACACGCATTGTACTGTACGTCAGCTCTATCAAATGTTTCTAAGTGATTAGAGCTCTTTTATAAGATTACAATAGAGACCAATTTTCTCTGGCAACCTGCAAAATTATTAGTAGCTAGGTTGCCTGTACATAAATGGTAATGGATATTACAACGAGGAAAGAAACATTTTTCATTGATTTGTCCGTAGGTTCGAACAAACGTGTACAATGCATAGCAGAGCACTTCAGCAAATTAGTGCCCAAGAATACGTGACACTGCTTTGAGTGAATGTTTAATAGGAGTCGGACATTATTATTTTGCCAATTTAAAACCACACAAAACAATTGTATGAAGAGCAATTTCCAAAACGTCTTGAAAGAACAGGCCCGTAACTAGGGGGGAACAGGGGGGGGGGCGAAGCCCCCTCTAGAAAAATATGCTGGACATAATTTAAAACTATTGAACACAGTTACAAAAATTTGGGCCCCTCTCAGAAAACTCTTCGCCCTTCCTGGTATCCCAAGCTGGTTACGGGCCTGTGAAAGAACCTTCGATTGGTGTGGCACACAGACAACCTAATTGAGGGGAAAATGAAGAAAAGGGGACCAAGATTTTCGCAAAAGTCACATCAAAACACTTCCTGTTCAAAGCGATTCTTTATCAGTAGCCATTAGGTTTGCTTACAGTTTGTATTCTGCCTTTCAACGCACCAAACAAAAATAAAAAATTTCGTTTTTCAGTGGCGGTGTCCACAACTGGCCACGGAGAGTCGATCTTGAAAGTCAATCTTGCAAAAGGCATAAGTGTCTGCGTGGAAAACGGTGGGCTGTAATTTAAAGAAGATACTAATTTTAAACCTGTTATAACAACTACAGTAGTTATGCTGTGAATTTTGGATGTTTTTTCAAGGTTGATTATAGTTTTAGCTCATCTCTTAAAGTTTCCCTTTCATTCCTAAACATCATTAAAAACAATAAACAATACATCTTATTAAGCACTGATTCAATAAACAAAGGTTTAATTCAGATGTTGATAATCCTGCCTCAGAAAGAACTATAATTTCTTTATTTAATATTTATAAAAGTGCGCTGAAAGTTCAATACTCATTGAAAGACGTGCAATGTGTTTTCATTTTTGACGCATTCCTTTTTTCAGGTATGTCTCCTCGCGAAGCGACAGTAAAATGTTTAAATCACATGAAGTCCCGTGTGGGAGGTTGTGGTGGCGCCATCAGTGTCGACAGGTTAGGACGCATTGGCATGCACTACAGCACGCCGCAAATGACGTGGGCTCGAATCGGTGGTCAGTTTGGAAACGATCACACGCGTGCTCAAGAAGAATGCGTGGAGTACGGCTGCAACTTTACAAACGTTCGGAAAGAACTTATTTAGAAGTATCAAAATACTAATTGTTTTTAAGTAAAGTTTTATACTGATTAGTGTTTTGCAATCTCGACAATGCTACACAAATGTTTTGCAATCTTGTCAATGTTACAATGTGAAAGTTTATTTTTCATGAGAAATATGTTTTATTGACTCATTCGCTGGTTTGACAATGATCGTGAATGTGAATCATTTTATGTCAGAGCTAAAAATTATTCACTGATTAAATTTTGAACATCGTTGGTTGTCATCTTTTTCATTACACGAAACAATTGCAAAGCTTTTTGGTTTTGCTGTGCAGATGAGATGGTTGTTTCGTGGCGTATTTTTCGTCTTGGAATTTTTGTATGTCATACGCAGGACTTACTTTCGCTCTGCTCGGCGAATGTACAGTGTTAGAGTTGTTACTGCATTGCAGACAAAGCAAAAAGCGGTACTCGTCAGAACTTCTGTATTTCTCTGGGTTTATATAGCATCTATATTTTTTCAATAAATCAGGGCTTCTCAAACTCTTTTGCTCTGCGACCATTTTACAATTAGTTTTTTCTATGCGACCCAGGCGCGCAGCCAGGTTTTTTCTAAGGGGGGGGGGGGGGCTGAAGTTATGGAAGCAAAAGCCTTAAGGAAAAATTGCTTGTGAGTAGAGTAGTCAAGGAAAGCACATAATTCGTGGATAAACAATTTGACAGTGCTCACCACGAAAACTGGGGGTCCTTCCAATTAAACTGCCATCGTGTTTCTTTGATATGCTTTC
>Ga0210059_1009781_pt1 | contig 14903 bp, 9 predicted proteins | sample Ectturendosymbi2_FD_188042 | JGI IMG/M metagenome (GOLD analysis project Ga0210059, IMG submission 188042) | Ecteinascidia turbinata endosymbiont from Florida, USA - Sample 2 (SPAdes) (version 2) | ecosystem: Host-associated > Tunicates > Ascidians > Unclassified | place: Key West, Florida...
GGTTATCACGTTCGCCTAACACGCGAAAGGTCCTCAGTTCGAGCCTGGGCGGAAACAATCGTTTTGTAAATACCCCTCGTCGCCATTTTGCAAAGCCTGGGCGAGAATTTTGCTGACACATCACGGTCGATTGAGGACGTTTGTGTGCAGAGCCGTATCAGCTGCACTGCATACCCCCCAATTCGGGGGACCCGCGTTGTCACAGGTGGTTCAAAATACCCCTCCCGTCACCGCTTTGTCCTCCAGAGCAAGCTTCGATCACCCAAATTTAAATATGAATCATTCGAAAACAGTGAGGTTTGCGGGCCCTTTGAAGAAAAAAGTGCATTCCAATCACTTTGGCCCCTTTGAAAGCAATGTAGCCCCCTTGTGCATTGCAATTGCTGTTGAGCCCATTTGAACGCAAGATTGGCTGCTTTATACATTGCAGTTGCGTAGTGGGGCCCGAGGCAAGTGCGTCGCTTGCCTTCTCTTAAACACCCCAGTGTTTATGACCCTGACAGTGATCTTATATGATAATATCATACCGATTGAACATGTTCTGTATCATCTGATATGCGTACCTTCTCACCTGATGTGCGCATGTAAACACTGTAATGTAAAGTTATCTTTATATTGCTGGACACATTGCAGTTGTTGATGAGTTTATCACTTCAAAAAACACAGATGTCACGCGATTTTTCATACAAACTGAACATACAGATCGACTAAAAAAACAGATCTGGATGGAAAAAAAACTCAGCGGGAGACCTGGTCCCATGCGGAAAAACGCTTATTCCTATAACTTGAAGTGAACATTTGAAGATTTATTGCCGTGTTATTGCTGACTCTGCTGACAAAGGAGTGAACTGCGCATTTGCGCTAAGCGTGTCAGGATCCTCGCGGTCACGACTTTGTCCTGATGGGCCTCGCATTCATTTATCCGGCTATGCCTACATGCCTGGTTATATACGTCCAGAAGTCAGATTTCTACTTGATCAACGTATTTTGTGTAGTGATTTTTGTAAAAAATTGTAGGCTGCTATGTCTAGCCCAGGTAGTCTTCTCTTATTTTGTACTGCATAGCAGCAAGATGTCTTTGTTGCTTACGACTAAAGTAACACATTCACGCAGCCTGCTGTTCAGACAACCAGATGGAGCTAATTGTGTAGTTAGAAAAGTCTATTTTGGGGGGTGTCCCCAAACAGAGCAGTGCAGTTAGCGGGTTATTGACGTTAACCGTTGCGTCCGCGTAGCGGAGGACTTAGTCTATATTTGTTGACAATTACAGGCGATTTGAGATCCGAAATATTATTAATCTCAACATGTGACATGCACCAGGAGATTAACAGTCAAGATATCATCAAGATTTATGCATCCGTATTTCGACCAGTAAAAAGCCCAACGCGCACGCTTTATAAGCATATTTCACGTAAGCTCATTGTTTAGTTTAACAATTAGCGCTACTGAAAGAAAACATTCATCGCGGCGCACATGCTTTGACCGGCGTCATGTTTGCTTCAGAACTGAACGAAAGGATTGGTTCTGCTTTCCTGCAAATTTTTTTACATTTGCATTTCATTACGACATCTCTAAATAACCGCGGCAGTGTTTTTTTAAGCCGTTTTTGGGTGTCAAAATGACACCCTAAAATTTTGCAATGACACCCTAAATTCTGAAAGCCTAGATGTGGTTTTACCTTGTAGCGAAGTAAAACGATTTGAGGAAAGCGTACTTTCCGGCACATGGCTATTGCATCAGACGACTGCAATGTTATAGGCCGACACATTTTTCTGGCGCTGAAGTTGGAAACGAAAATTGTAAGTTTGGCGTGTGTGCATTGTCATGCGCATCGCCTCGGCCTGTTACTATACTGCTGCAGATTTGTACAGCATGGTGTACGAAACTGCGAAAGCACTTTAATGCAATTCTGGAAGTGTTTTACTGTTTCACCGTTGCGATCGGTTTGCCTGGCGATGCATCATACCACAATGAAGGCAAAAGGTCGGTAGTTGCAGCGCGCAAGCAAAACAAGATGGTTGTCGAGTGAGGCAACAGTGAGAGCTAGGAGTGCGATTTTGGCCATTTTGGGCAGCACTGAAGTAGCTGTCAGAAAATAAAAATGATACGTTGTGCGTTGTTTTATTGCGACTTACAAAAAAAAATTCAACATGGTGCTTTCCTTTTGTCAACATCGGCACTTCACCTGACAGAACTGAGCGAGGTTATTCAGGTGGGATGTTTTGACTTTGCACAGGTGAAAGCTTCCGTAGAACTGCGCATCAATAAGCTCTCTGATGCCGATGCTAAAACCGAGCTTAAAGCTAATTGCGAAAAGTTTGATAGTGAATTAAGGGAACTTGGAACGCGAGATGGTTTGGCTGACTCGTGTGTGTCAAGTGTCATGACGTTTTGGAAGGGTGCCGAAAGATTGGCAAATTGATCATCCCCACATACAAAAATGGAAACAGGAGTGAATGAACCAACTACCGCAGCATCTCTTTGCTAAGCCTCCCAGGAAGAGTGTATGTCAAGATGTCGCGAAATAATTGAACCAAGCTGGATGATACCCAGTGCGGTTTTGTCGTGGCCCTAGCACTACAGAACAAATTTCCACTCTGCAGCAAATTTTCGAGAAATCCATGGGAGCTTGCCAAAAACTTACACACATGTTTTGTCGACCTGGGGAGGTATATATATGGCCGGGTTCTTCGTGAAAAGCTTTGGGGGTGTTGTGGGAGTACGGTGTTGACGGAAACCTCTGGCTGGGCGTCCATAACTGCATTCTAGTTCAGAAGATTGTGTCTCTGTTGACGGAGTTAAATCACAACCGTTCAGCGTTGTGTTGGACTTCGACAATGGTGTGAGCTGTTACCACTCCTCTTCATGGTCTATATCAGGGTTCTCCACAAGACGGCCCGCGGGACAAATCCGACCTGCGAAGTGCGAAGTCATTTCTCCCGGCCGCAAAACACATTTTTCCAATAATAAAAATTTATATATTTACGAAATATAGGTTGATTTGGTAGAATCTAAAAAGTCTGACCCTCGAACTGTTGTGCAATAGTTTATGTGGTCCTCTCCCAAAAAGTTTGAAAAGCCCTGGTATATATGAACTGGATAGACAGTCACAGACGCGTCGACAAGGGTGTCGCTGTTAGGAACAGCAGGGTGAACCGTTTTCTTTTTGCGGACAAATTGGTACTGCATACGTGGATATTCTCAACAGGGTCTTCAGCACGCATTTGATAGGTTTTCTGCTGCGTGTGACCAAGAAAGACGCCCAAGACAATGTTTTCTGCAAGTTAGCGGAAATGCACTGCCGCAGGTGGAGACGTTCAAGTACCTTGGGGTGGTATTTACGAGTGACGAAAGTCGGAACAAAGAGATTGATACACGGATTGGTAAAGCAAACGCAGTTCTGCGCGAGTTTTATTGCTCCGTGGTGACGAAACGGGAGGTTTCAAAGTACGCAAAGCTTTCAGTTTTTAAGTCGGTCATTGTTCCGACCCTCACCTGTGGTCATGAATCTTAGGTGACGACTGAAAGAATACTGTCAAAAGAACAAACGTCAGAGATGGGATATTTGCGAAGAGTTCTCGGTGTGACACTTCATGACAAAGAGCACAGGTCTGACATCGGTAAAGCCCGGGATGTTAAACCCAATGGCGTAGCAAAGGGGGGCCGCGGGATCTGGGCGGCACTTTCAGGGGGGCAGCACTTTGCTTATCCAAAATAAATTTTTGAAAGGGCTTTAAAAGTTCTAGCTTTTCGTTAATATTTTTAATAAAATATAAAAGATTGAAAAGTTCCAACTCCTTTCAATTATTGTGTTCAGAACCCCTAGACTGGTAGGTTAGCATATAAAACCACGTCGTGTGGCTGTGGAGTGAGCAAATTGATGAAATGTTTATTCAAAAGTCTGGGTCAAACATCCAATGTACAAAAGCGCCCCAGTGTTTGTCTTGAAATTAGTTTTTTTTACACTTACTTGTGCGGCAATTGTACCCCACTCCTTACACCTTCCTCGCCAGGCAAAGCCATTTCCGCCAACTCAGTCAAAAGTCCTTTGAACAGAGAAAAGAGATGACATTCGACTGCGGACTAGCAAATATAGGGGCGGCGGCTGTTCGCGGTTGATATTGCCCTTCCTCTCAAAATCTGATAAAAATCTTCTGCATGAAATCACGGTAAATAGTCAAGGCTAGCTAAACCTTTTGTCTCCTATCGTTGGTTCCTCAATAACTCCCCAACGGCACATCATAACATCACCTGACACCCAGGCATTGGCGAAGAAGATTTCGCTGGGGCTGCGATAGCTCAGTGGTAGAGTTCCGCTTCTCAGCTGGAAGTTTGCGGGTGTCCAATTCACCGACACTGAGTGTAACGCCGTAGCGCCCCTTGGGCAAGATTGTTCGCCTCAACTGCCCTGGTGAGAAGCAATTTCAGGCATTCGTATGTCGCTAATTACCGTCGCCAAAATTATTTAAAAAAATTCTTGACACATCTCATGCTATTTTTTAATGTTAAGTGGGATAGTTTCAATAGGTGCCATAAGCTGTAGCCTGGTCTTTAGGTAAGCTTGTCAACATTAAATTTTGGCGATTAAAGTAAAGAACTCTGCAAAGATAACTTTGCTCAGTTTAAATACAATTGCTGTTTTTCTGCATGACGTAATGGTGTCGGAAAATGACGTTCTTGAAGCAGGGGTGGTGCATTTGGTGCGTTTTCGTGGGTAACTTAACTCTGAGCTCAGATTGTCGGTTTGAACTACAATGGAGTGAATCAGAGCCAGCCGATAGGCCACGTGAGTTTCGTAAAAGTCACTCAATTGTTCAACGCTTTACTTAATATTTGCGGTCATAGAAAAATTCATTTCAACAAGAAAAGCTTAGAAAAGGTGTTGCTCTCATTTGATGAATTTGAGGCAAGAACCTAAGTCTGAAAACCTAACGCAAGGGTAAACGATATGTTTAGATATGATTGTGGTGAAGGCTTTTAGGGGTCGTTAATCAAAACAGTTCTACAACTTGGCAATGGCTGTACTGAATAAAGTTGTTCAACTCACCGTCGAAGGTAAGAAGTTGTAATTACCGCTGAGCATTTAAATAAAGTCTATGTCCCACTTGGCATGGTTTGGTAATACAGTTTTCGAAATAGCTGACGTCTGTTGCTGACCAGTCCTGTCGCCACGGGGGCTGAGACCCCAAACAAACCTCTAATTCTTGAAATATGAAGCACTATAAATCAGAAATATGAAACACTACAATTCAGTGGATTTTTTGTCAAATTTCAGAATGTCAATCCTCCCCTGCACAAACATAAAGTCCCCCAACCGAAGACCTTCTGACGATGGTTCTGTTGGTAACGTACAAAGGCAAGGAATAGCATCATGCACGTGTAATTAGAAGAGGTCCAAAACAACAGCCAGACCGAGTGCTCAGGTCACGATGAAGACTGCAAGCCAGGGCTTCTCAACCATAGTTTTAACCCTGTTTAAGATATTTTTTCAAAATGGGTCCCCGCACCTATAGAGGGCTTCGTGCAAGTGCCGACAGAGTTAACGTTAGAAGCCTTTTGCACATACTAAGAGCATTAAACCACTACTGAAACGTGAAGTGAACAATGAAACGTTCTTTACATTACGGAGATCATAGTATCAGATTAGCCTGGTAAATGTAGTATATATACTACTTTTTAAAGATGTATATATACTACTTTAAAAGATGGGGATAATGTACGAAGTTTTAACATACAGTACATAAATGTTTACATCTGTAAAGTAGCTGAGCCGCCATCGCATATTTTCGTGTGATCCCCTGGAATAAGTAAACTATTAAAGAGTCAGGCGGTGAACTTACCGGAGATTAAAAACCAACAGAGAAGAAAATTTGACGAAACATGCCGGGTTCGTATATGCATATGTAATGAAAGCAAAAAATAGAAAAATTAATTATAAGAAAGGTGGTGATAAGTAGAAAAAGCAAGACTCATATTCAACAACGAAAAACAAAACCCATTTCAGTTTGTGAGTGTTTGATTGTGATTTTCAAGATGCTTTATTAATCTTTGTATCTTTAGAAATGCGCGAAACACAATCTTCTTTACTTTTAAATTTTTTTAAGCAAATTTGAGGGGTGGAAAGAGCGGCACTTTTATGGTCGGCCCCGGGCGGCATATAGCCTCGCTACGCCACTGGTTAAACCACTTCTCCGAATCGAGAAATCCCAGCTATGTTAGTTCGGCCATGTGTCCAGAATGACCCAGGAATAAATGGCGAACTAAGTCCTTCAGGTTACAGTCTACACCCACAGGAAAGCGACTTAAGTTCGTCCAAGGATCAGGTGGAACTACTACATCTCTGACTTTGCTTGTTCTCGTCTTGGTGTGGATCCGGAAGAACTATCTGAAATTGCTGTTGATCGTGTGGTATATCGAGTCCTCCTAGGGCTGCTGCCCCCACTCTCCCCAAAGGAAAAGCGGGGACGAAAATGAGTAAATGAATATGTACGCCTACATATTTGAACCTTGCTATTTATGAAATTGTCTCTAGTTTGGTTGCCAAAAGTGAACGTCGAATTCAAATAATTAAGCATATTTGAACGGAAACTTGCGTTTTTGTGAAAATGACTTAAAGTATCAGACTTTGAAGGAAAATGGTGTTGACACCTTAAAGCTCCACCACGACACCCTTTCAAAAACCTTAAAAAAACACTCAACAGCGGTCAATCAAATGACAATGATTTACGACCCAATACCTTTTGTCAAGATTATTCAAAATATTTCAGTTGGAAACTGCGAGCCTATTCATGCGTATTTGCGGGAAAACATTTATAATTAATTTGCACAAGCTGCAATTGCTGTCCATGTTGTGAATTGAAAATAAATTTTCAGAATGTCTAACCCCCTGCACAAATATGAAGGCCCCCAATGGAAAACTTGCACTTATCAAAAATTGCAAAAACTGATGCCCGCAATAATGAAATTTCGAAGAAAGCCTTGTCGACAACTTGTAAATTGCTCCACCTCCGAAAAGCGAATTGTTCAACTAATATGCGTTTTACAGATCCGATTGTATACTGTCACTTTCTACAATACAATATCTTTGTTCATGTTCATACTGGGGACCTTCTTTCAAAGATACGTTACGAGTCATACAGAAGTTCAGTGGCTTCACAATTCTGAACATGCGGTTGATTTTCACCTTGCTTCATCTGACGTTTATAATAATGTGGGAGCAATTGGAGATGGTTAATTTCTATGTGAGTGGCACTGAAACCAATGACTGGAGCGGGTTGTGATCAACGTTTTTTGATAAGTGCAGTCTGTTGAAATGTCTCTGTGGCGCAATGTATTAGCGCGCTGGACTTCTAATCCAGAGGTTCTGGGTTCGAGCATCGGCAGGGATGTTTGTCTGCATCTTGGTATGTTTTCAGAAATGATCTTACTTGGCCGCCTCCTGAAATCAGTAATGTTTCCTCATCATTTCGTCTAAGTACATTTTGGAATACGATTGGTCTAAGCAGTTGCGAACAAGAAAATGTGCTGAACAACAATTTGCAAGCACATACATTCTAAATATTACGTGTACGTTAAGCAAAAGGACATCTGAAATCGGATTCTCATCAACCACTGATTATGACTTTGGGCCAACCAGTCATATACAAACTTTGCAACACTTTGCTGCTTCCAAACCTGTTTGCTTTTCAACAATTGAAAATGCACACGGCACATTGCTTTGAACTTTTTCTGGTTTCTTGACAAAGTTCTTGCCGTGTGTGCTATAATGCTTGGCATGACTGATCATTGCAAACTGTCTAATTTCACAGTAGACTTTGCTGGATCTGACACGCAAACCTCCTCAATCGACCGTGATGTGTCAGCAAAAATCTCGCCCAGGCTTTGCAAAATGGCGACGAAGAGTATTTACAAAACGTTCGTTTCCGCCCAGGCTCGAACTGAGGACCTTTCCCGTGTTAGGCGAACGTGATAACCACTACACTACGGAAACCGCGCCCATTAATCGACTGCATCACTGTCTCAGCCACACAGTGTCGTCGAAGGGAGTTCAACCTGTTTTGTTTCTCAATTAATCTGTGATTAATTCGACCCACGAAAATCATGAACCTGTTTGATTAAGCAACGATCGCTGACGACTCTTCTCTGCCTATACTAGATCTGACTGATTTTCTGATGTGAGCAGCATGTCTGCACTGCACAGCGTCAATATTTCAGTTTGTATTATTGGCCATGTGTTCCACTCAAGCCCGTAACCAGGTGTGGCGCAGCGGGTGCGAAACCCCCCTTAAAATATTTTTCCCCTCCTCTTGAGAAATGTGTTAGACATAGTTCAGATCTGCTGGACATAGTTTAAAAAATTTGGACTCCTCTTAGAAAACTCTTCGCCCTGGTGTTGCAAGCTGGTTACGGGCCTGTTTCCATTTGAATTTTTTCGTCAAACAATGAACCCAACGGCAAGTCACCGACAACATCAGAACAAACATTTATGCGAAGTAATAACTTTTTATACCAAATGATAATTTTTTGTGCCAAATGATGATTTTTGGATATTGAACTATTTGGTATAATGATAATTTTGTGAAAATTCCGCAGTTGAACAGAAAGTATCTAAGTGTAGCAGCATAAAGTAGAAAAAAACAAGACTGCATTCATGCTTCTCACCAGTTAGCAGTAATGGCATTTCTTCAGTATTATGAGTAGGCCTACTCATTTTTTCTACAGATATTGTAGGTATTTTGGTTGCATGAATTTAGCCTGTGTTTGAAGTCACAGATCATTTGTAGTTTGACTGGTAAATGGTTGGTTTACGGTAGACTCGGTAAGTGATGTTCAAGTTTCTTTGACAGCTCTGAGCCTGTATAACTTGAACCGATTTTTCTTAGCACAGATTTAATCAATTGTGTAGGCTGCTTGTTGCAGTAGAAATGTTTGCGATAAGGTATATGATGAATTATTTCTTACTTTTGCACATATTTCAAACAACTAGTGTCAATGTAAGATGAGGGCAGCGTTGATTCATCCAACCTCAAAGCTTTCCAAAACAAGTCTCAAATTGGATGCTTTTGTATGCTGTGTTCTTGTAGAAAAGGATGAAAATTTAATGTTTTGAATCTTCTTGGTTGTTGTGTATTGTCCCATAGATTCCCATAAAGACATGAGTGTGAACATATTCGGGATACCATCTACCAATTATTTTTTATAGGGGGAAAATGTGAATCATTCAAAGGGCTAAATTTTGTAGTTTATTGATCGTGAATGCAGAGAAATTATGTGCGAAAAAAAAATGTGGGAACGATACCAACTTGCTATTGCCTGATTTATATGTGTTGCCAGCCTTGTCTTCCAAACTTTCAGTGTTTTCAAAGTTGTCTATCATGAACTCCCTTTTGCGTTTTCTCCTTCTGTTGTGTCAGTCATGCCGCAGTCTCAGGAACGTATCCTTGGGTGGCCGTATCTTAGGGTTGATGAGAAGTGCTTATCACGGTTGGCTGAGTATGGTGACGTCATCTGTGGGCCCCCTTTTAGCCTTGCCTCGGACCCCAACCCTGTACTCACCACTCTGTAGGCCTACATATATACTGCTGTCTTGTACATTTCAGCAAAAATTAACAAATTGTGAATACTTCTTGAAACAAGATACAGCGCAGACGTAAAACGTCCATGTAACTGACGTTGGCTATCCACTAAATCAAATGAGTATGTTTATTGTTTTTTGCGACAAAATAATGGTTCGCACAGTCAGTAGATCATACAGTATTGCGTAGAATATAGACTAATGCAGAAGTTATAGCATGATTTAAAAGCAAAGTTCTACACAAGCAATGAGCATTTACTGATTCCTTTGCCATATAAAGGATTGATGGAAGACATGAGGTCATCTAGGCTATATAAAAAAACATAGACCTACCTGTGATACAGCAGTTGCAGAAACCCATAGCCTACCTATGATGCAGCAGTTAAACATTTGCTATGTTCAAGCGGAAACAAGAGTCCGCCAGTCTGCCACCCTCCTTCATCCTCAGCACCCTGCACTGCATCATTCGCTGACCAGTTTAACCAAGATAATGACATTTAGTCGATCAATAAATATCATTATCTTGGTTAAACCAATTATCCTGTCAGAGAAAATTGAATTTAATGAAAGCTATTATCCATTTCATGTACAGTCTGAAAATTTCACGCGTTATCCATCTCCTGGACTGGTTTTTATTCATAATTCCAACTCTGTGTACTGCTCCGGTTTCTGCATATATCGTAGACTCCGACCGGGGTGCACCAGGTCCTTCGGCCCCGTGATTTCCTTGCAGGTACTTCAACTTCAACTGATTTATTTCAATTGTCAGTTGCCAAATTCATGTAGACCAACTCCGTTTATAATGGTGGATTACCTAATCACTTTGATAACTACTTTGCTAAGATTGCATCAGTCCACAAATATCAAACAAGACTTGCTTGTCTGCAAAAACATTATTTACCTAGAATGAAAACATCTCTGGGTCAGCTTTCTTTAAAGTATATTGGTCCAAAAATTTGGTCCAACATTCCGGAAAAATTGAAATCGTCTTCGCCTTATTCATTTGGCAAAAAATATAAAAAAGTCCTGCTATCCTGCCAGACTTCCTGTTGATCTTCGTACGTTTAATATGCTTGTTAAATTCTGTTTGATCTTCGCTTTATATGCTAATCACATTCTGTAATATTGCGCTGATGCCACTATTTTCCCTCATATCTACCTCTATAGTTACTCACCCCATCCCCTGTACATAGGCATGCTTTTCTCCACTGTTTTCTGGTGTTGTTTTTATGCTTATTTTACCTGACGTTGATTTGACGCTTTTTATTACTTTTATTACTTCTTGTAAAACGTCTTCAATTAAAATTTGGTTTGTTCTAGCAGCAGGGCTGGCTGAGAACTTGACCAGGTGGTCTTTCGCCAATCCTTTGTGATTCAACATGCTAGAACACGATTTCTAAGCTGCGAAACGTGAAATTTCATAATTTTTATAGTTTTTACATCACCATATAATCAACTAGTGATCTTTGATGCTATTGTATTTCCTCTTGCTGCATTCGTGTTATTTCGTGATTTGAGTCGCAAAATTGCATGATAAAACCATACCATACCGTTACACTTCACACCAGAGGTGTACGGAGTCTGAAATTTTTGACACCGACTCCGCTCCTGCTTCAGCTGAATATACTCCGCTCCGACACATTTCAAAGTTTTGGACTCCGACTCCTGCTCAAACTCCAGAGTGTAATATCTAAACTTTTGGCAATGTTTAAACGACCGTATCCGGTTTTCGCATTAAAAAGACTAAAAAAACGTATCAAACGAATTTGCTGATCACTGCAATACATGTCAGTTGCTTCTCAGATAAAGGATTAAGGTGGACATATATTTTTACCCTATACCCTAACCATTTACCTTAACTGCAAGCCCTAACCATCAACACTAAACGCTAATCCTAAACCCTAACCTTAGACACTAACACTGAACCCTAGCACTATCTACAGTATAAACCCTAATTTTAAACACTAACACAAAACCTTGATCCTAAATGCTAAATCTTACCCTAGTCCAAAAGCTTAATTTAATTATCAACACTTGTCTGCTTTTCGAAATGTACATCACAAGGGGTCCAAAATTTTTGACTTACAATCTTGTGTAAGTACATCAAAAGAAAATCCAAAGACAACAAAGGAGCCACTCGAACTGAGGATTGTCTTGTCACTTCCCACTCAACCGTGTTGATAGTAGTGAGATTTTCTCCAGCTCAGTTTTATATCTGGCAGAGAACTGGATGCGGGAAACGGTACTTTTTGTTCTTCGAAACAGAAACCTGGAAATGCTGGTTGTTGAGACACTACCTAAACTTTTTATGTGAGCTAAATTTTATTGTCAACATATTTTTACGTATCACCATGAACAAGAAATTGTCCAAATCTTTACACACAAACACAACAACTTAACCTTACTTACAACCAAGTTGTATTAAAATTTTAAGACTTCCTGTGAAGCAGTGTTGCACATTTGAAGGTTATGTTATAACATGCTTTGTAAAAAATAATCTGCCATAATATTAATCAATAATAAACAAAGTAAGCTCTTAATAAAAAAATTGATTCCGGCTCAACTCCGGCTTCGGCCCTTCCTTAAAAAAATCAACTCCGGCTCCAATCCATTTTCGAAAATTGTTAAGACTCCAGCCGGAGTCTACTCCGACACTTCGGCTCCTGTACACCAGAGATGAGCGGATAGTAGATTTTTACTATCCGATCCTATCCTGTTTTCGAAAAATGATATCCGCATCCGAACCGAATCCTGTTTTGGTTAAAATCATACTATCCATATCCGAAAACTATCCGAGAGTCTATTATGATGCGCAACATGTATTTTTGTCTAGTGTCTATTTTGCCTTTAGCTGAACACGATTGGCTGAAGTAGTCACATGTCAAGTTTGGAACGCATATCCTACTTAGTTGGCCTTGACATCTATAACAGCTCAGTCCCACACCCATGGACAAGTGTGGTAATGGCTTCAGGGCTGGCAAGCAGTTAGAAGTTTCCTGTTTGCATTAAGTGAAGTACAGGTTAAACCTTAACTCTAGACACTGAACCACAAAACCTAGAACTTGACCCTAAACCTTGGCAATAAGCACTGATCCTAAACCCTAACCATAAACTCTTAAACCCCAACCAGTTGTCTCTGCGTATTGCACTTGTCACATGACCACTTCAATCAATTGTGTTCAAATGAGGGCAAAATAATCCCAACACAGGAATATACTCTACCTGCATGAATGCGTTGTGCCACTGTTGCGGTCGGAAAGCCTGAGCGGCAAATGCACAAAGCTTCACACTGTGGCAGCAAGCAACAATAGAGATCACAAGATCACTTTTGTCATAACCATTGGTAAATGCTATCAACTGTTCACTAGCTTCACAAGCATCGTTACAGGTCACTCAACAAGATCATTCTATCGGGAGCACTCTATTAATCCTTGTTCGCGCCACATATATATGGTTATTATTCTTCGCGCGTATCCCGTTCGTGGTGAATCGCACATTCAACGCAACGCCAACCGAAGGTTGCAACACCACTTACGGCCCTGTCATGCTTGTAAATAGAAAGTTGTATCTTGCAAGCTTGGCATATCGCACAACCTACGTGCTTTTCTGAATCAGTTGCATTAAAGCAAGCTGAAGTTTTGCCACAAAGTCACGTCACCACGGGGGGCTTCGGTGGGCTTAGCTCCTCCGAAACAAAGCTCGAAACCCCCCAAATTGAAATATGAAGTACTATAAAACAGTGATATTTGTTCAAATTTCAGAATTTCAAGCCCAACTGCACAAATGTGAAGCGCCTCCATTGAAGAATTTCCGGTGACGGTTCTGTTACCACACCAAGTTTTTCATTAGCCATTTCTCTGGTAACAATGGTTAGAATTAACACCATCGATGAGTTCACATTCATAATTAATTGATTGATCATATCCATTGTTGCACTTTAACCAAACCTACCTGTAACTGCCATAGCAATTGTCTACAATCAATATACAACAATACATTGGATTAAAATATGTCACATATATAGGAATGACTGACTAAAAATTCAGTCTGACAAGTCAATGTCACAAAACAACAATATTGCATATCATGTTTAGGAAAGAAAAAAGCTATCTGGCCTGGTATCATCAACCACCAGTCAATCCGAATCCAGACTCACGTAGAATAGGCGTGAAGACTGCAAAACCTGGTGTAGACTACAGACAACATTAAAAGACAGAGTGCTCTAGCTAGTCTAGACTAGATCACAGAAGGCCTACACTAACTAACTTTAGTCCAGGTAGGCTACGCAGCAAACAACGTCCTTATTGTGTGCTGAATGAGCACTATCTTGACAAACCAGGAACAGATTCATGCTAACAAATTTGGTGTGTCCAATTAGCAGATTAAGAGGAGAATGAGATTAGACTACAGTACAGAGATTACACCACAGACAGACTCGCAGACATGGCACAGAAGGCTGAAAAAATCCTTCTGAAAATAATGAATGAATATTGTGCAATGCGCAACTTTTTCCAAAAGTCTGAATCCTCGAAATATCGATAAAAGCGTTTCGGATATCCGGGTCCGTATCCGGTTCCCATTTGAAAGCAGTTTTTGGTTATCCGGATCCGGTTGCAAACTCACTATCCTTTAACAGCTGAAAATTGATACTAAGCACCAGCAAAAATCTGACAAAGTTTGTTTTGGGGATGCCATGGCCTCTTCGCTCTCATTCTGACTGTGCTACTGTTACCTGGCAAAAAGGACAGCCTGCTTTTGATTATGACCACTGCAGTACTGTCGTATTTGGCAACGCACGAATAACTTAGTCAGTGGCGTAGCCAGCCCAGAAATTTGGGGTGGGGACGAAATGTTTGATTTTACGCGAATAACACTATTTTGTTTGGAAAAACGCCCCTCAAACCACATATGACTATATGTTTGTAAAAATTTTGGGGGGGCATGGCCCCTTTGGTCCCCCTGGCTACGCCTATGAACTTTGTGACCTAATAATGTGCTGTGTTTGGAAATTAGATATGTGATTAGATATGTGATTTCATATGCCTGACTGGAAAATGTCAGAAGGGGGCTGATAGGTTAAATTGAGTTGCAAAATGAGTTGCTGCTTGAAAAAGATTGAACACCACTGGTTGGGGTTTACGTTAAGTTTAGAAATTAGGTTTCCGTTTTAAGTTTTAGGTTCAGCTTTCAGATTTATGTTTTGGGTTTGGGTTTAGGTTTAGGTTTAGGTTTGGGTTTAGGTTTGGGTTTAGGTTTGGGTTTAGGTTTGGGTTTAGGTTTGGGTTTAGGTTTGGGTTTAGGTTTGGGTTTAGGTTTGGGTTTAGGTTTG
>Ga0210059_1009782_pt1 | contig 14901 bp, 8 predicted proteins | sample Ectturendosymbi2_FD_188042 | JGI IMG/M metagenome (GOLD analysis project Ga0210059, IMG submission 188042) | Ecteinascidia turbinata endosymbiont from Florida, USA - Sample 2 (SPAdes) (version 2) | ecosystem: Host-associated > Tunicates > Ascidians > Unclassified | place: Key West, Florida...
TCATGTGGACCATGTGTCTATCAGGCAGCAATCGCAGCAGCTTGCAGGTGAGGCCGCGGTGCCATACGGTGTCGTAGGCTGCTGTGAGGTCGACGAACACAGCTCCGGCCTTCTTTTTAGCTGAAAAGCTATCCTCGATGTCCTGTGTCAACAGGGTGACCTGGTCTACGGCCGACCTCCCGTGTCGGAAGCCCGCCTGCTCATGTGGAAGCAGTGGGTCGATGATTGTTTCGACACGAGCGTAGATGAGTCTCTCGAGGATTTTAAAGGGGACACACAACAGAGATATAGGACGATAGCCATTCATATGGAATGAACAAAAATACAACAATATTTATCCATTCATATGGAATAAACAACAATATGAGGATTTTGAACGCAAAAACAGTTGGATGTACTGTACGCTATTAACGGAAAAATAGGATGCACTTGTCGTGAAGTAAAAACTTTGGGAATGAGAGCATCCCGTGGTGTTATTATTTCGGCTTGATGGGCAGAGGTCAATATCACTTCTTATGGCAGCACAAGAAAGGCCCAGTTATGATCGTTGCGCAAAAAAATCAGCGAGCACAAAAACTATCAAGCACATGAAGAAGCTATCAATATTCTTGAAAAAGCAAAGAAAGATGTTCTGAAGAAAGACCGTTTGCTCAATTTGTGCATTCATGTGTTGCTGAATTGAACGCACAAAGTGACCAAACTGTCTTTCAATCCACTGCTCGAGTTTCCAGAACAGCATAGTATATGGCAAAAAATAACACACCTTTCACAAACTTTGAAAGTTTAATTAATCTTCAGGAAGGTAATTCCATAGACATGGGGCGTGTCTTACACAATAAACTGTTGCCCTTGATGTAATAGGTCATGTGTTTTCGCAGATGAAATAAAAACTTTTAACTAAAATCATTGAGAGGAGGAGCAAGATAAACGTTCTAGCCGACGAATTTACCTGCGTTGGTGACAAATCAACTTTAATCACTTTTGTAAAAGCTAGCGTTGATGGCGAAGCGGCACCTGTTACCTTACCACAGTGGATTTGGTTGAATTGGAGACCCTTTGTGCTTCTCATATTGAAGACGCAATTTGGGGCTTTTTTTCAAAGAATGGCTTCACCAATGAGTTGCTGTAAGAAGTCTTCATTGGATTTTGCGGTAATGGAGCCAACGTAATGTTGGTGACGAAATCAGAGTTTGAAAATTACTCAAAGATGAATTCCCTGATATAGTATTGTGGCACTGCCTCAATCACAGACTTAAACTTGCTGTTGGCAATGCTCTAAATGCTACCAGTGGCACAAATGACGTCCAGCCTTTTCTTGACAGTTTATATTCTTTATATAGCCAGTCACCGAAGAAGATGCGAGAACTTAATGACTGTGCCCATGATTTGCATATCAGCCTCAAAAAGAATCGGAAAGGTGTTTACTATTTGCTGGGTGGCTTCATCTTTCAGAGCGGTATCAGCAGTAAAGCATTCTTTTCCAGCCTTAGCCCAACATTTTCAGAACGCTTTAAAAAATGAAACTATACAAAGTGCAGAAAAAGCTAGATTTCAAGGTTTAATTTCGAAATTAGCGCTAATGGCGGACGTCTTCAACGATTAAAAAACTTGTCAGAAACACGACAAAACCGAAATACCACACTGCCAAGAACCAAAAACTTACTGTTCATACAAAAATTATAGAAAGCCTTATTGCTTCTCCGGGAGAGCATTCCATTTTGGCTCAACTTGCACAAGAAGCAATGTCGTTTCAGGATGTACAATTGTGAGACGGTAGAGGCCCAATCATCAACCAGGGTCAGTTCATTCGAGCTGCAGTTGACAACATGAAACAATTAAGGCTCTTCACTACGGTATCAAAGAGAGCAGGCGCGCAATCAGGGGGGGACATGTGGGCATTTAGCCCCACCCAAAATTTCAAAGCTTTGCATAGCAATTTTGACATTTGCAGAAACTTTCAAAGAATAAAGATGAAATTTTTGATGTTCTAATCATTTAGAAAAGGCTTACTTGAATTTTTCTTTGTCCGACTGGTTAATTATCTCCTTACAAGATTTATTTTAGTCAAGCCATCGGATCGAAATTTCGTAAATGATTGCAATTTAACCACAAACACGTTGGGATTGTCAAAACTTGGGAGATATTTCACATGTTGGTATTTCTAAGGCATTTTTTATCGTATTGTTCGTGTACCATTCTGAAAATTTTAAGAAATGCTGTGTGTGTTTACGCTTGCTTTTGTTTCTTGCCAATCTTCTGAAGTGCTTAGGTGTCTCTAGTGAACAATAACGCTAGGTCATATTTAACGATATTCTGTCGCCACGGGGGGGGGGCTTTGGAGGGTTTAGCCACACAAACAAAGCTCCAAGCCCCTTTAAATTGAAATATAAAACACTAAATCAGTGCAGTTTTGTCAATTTTTAGAATGTCAAACACCTCTGCACAAACATAAAGCCCACCTATTGAAGACTATCTGGCGTCGGTTCTGACGATATTCACAAGCCTATGTTGGATTTGACAGGGTTAATCACATCAAATTATTGTTCATTACAACGGAAAGTCACCATGTAGGAAAGACATTTATGATTGACCCAGTGGCGTAACTAGAGGTTTAAATCAGGAGGGGGCAAAGCTTAGCTGAAAGGGGCCCATTGGTCACCGTCGTGGGGCCCACTAGCCAAAACTCCGAAACGTTAAGAAATGATAGTGAATCACTGGATGTCGTGGATATCTGTACTAGCTAAAAAAAGAAAACAACCCGCAAAACGCAAAAAAACAACAACCTAAAGAATATTAAATATCAAAATGTCAACTAAAGGGGGCCCAGTTTTTACATTTAGCTTGCCAGGTGGCTGCTTGCGCCACTGGTTTGACACCCTACTTTTTTCCTTGGCCCCGTGGTGGCTTCCCTGCATTTTAATTCTAGACTCGCCACTGCTCCGGAGCAGGAGCCACACACATGAAAACCATGAGCTCCGGAGTTGGAGCCATGTTCATGAAAAAAAGAGCTCCGGAGCCGAAGCTGTATAATTTTTACGACGGCTCCGCAGCCTTGCGGTTGGAAGCAAGCAAAGTGAAAACATCTTGCTCTCGAGCTATTGCCACCAATAAAACTGTTAGGGTGAAAGGTGGTTTAGGTTGTTTCGGTACATCAGTTTTGAAAGGTGAAATATCTATCGCTGCAGTGTCAGGAATGTCTTGACAGTTAATTGCCAAGTCTGCAATGTAGACGCTAACGACATTTCATTTCTCTATTTTTTACACAAAATTTCATCATTTTCCACGTTTGGTTTAAGCTTCCGAAACTGCCTTATCCCAAACATGGTATAACTCCAATAAGAAAACTGATATCTTATATTCTGGTAACGCACATGTCATGGATCTTGCAAACTGACTTAAAAATGCCGTATTCAATTCAGCCTCAGTCGTCCAAAATCACACCAAAATTCACCTGAAGGTTTCTAAACTAAAAATCACAAAAATCACATGTTCAGTTATCAATAGATCCCCAAAAATCTGTTTCGCAACGGTCTAAATTTTGTTTTATTTACATTCAAACATGGCACAACCATATCAAGCGTAGAGTGACAGAATTTATTTAGTAACCACATATACGCTAAATTTTTATTCGCCTACTGTGCTAAGACAGATTAAATGCTGTCGATGTTTGCATGTGACCGTCACCTGAAGGTTTACGTAACACCAGTGGCGTATCTAGGGTATGGCAGGCATGGCACGTGACATGGGCGCCATTTTGACGGGGGCGCAAAAATTGTATGGCAAAAATTAAAGTTCGTGGCTTACAGTTTCTTGAACCTCTTGTCTTGCGCCCCATGCGATCATTAAACAGCAAAGGTGCATCACCATAGCGCCCTCATGTAATACAGGGCGAGTTGCGCCAGCACTATCAATTAGTGTATCATGACAAAACGGTGGTGATGTGACACAATACGACAGTCAGACATTGTGATAGACCAGGGATTCTTACCAGGGGGGCGCGACTCCCCAGGGTGAGGCGTCAACTCATTTCAAGGGGGGCGCGAGCTCTTACGCGTTTTCAACATGGAAAGTTTTTAAACGAAAAGTGTTCCATCTAATTTACTTGAAACGTCAGGGAAGCTTGAAACAAAGGACATTTGCTTAAGGGAGGCGGGGCAGAGAAAAGGTAAAGAACCACTGTGATAGACGAAGAACGCTTGCTTGTCAAATCTACAAGACTGGTCCTTCTCACGTTATGAAAACGCTAAGTAAGTCCGTGCTACTTCGTTTCGGGCAAGAGGATTTTGGTCAGAATCCGGTTGTGACGAGCTTAAGTCAGTAGCTGTGAGAATCTGACTTTTACGCAAATAAATGCTGTTAAGCTCCTCACATTTACAAATTACTTAAACAGCTGCGGCCCATTTGGATTTTGCGAAATTTCTTCGATGGCGACTAGTGTCTGATAATAAGCTAAACACAATGCCCTAGTCCAAAGACTAAGGAGGAGAACCTTAGTAGTTAGTCCTCGAAACATCAACTTTTTACTGTAGTATCGTACACCGCACCAGCTGGGCAAAAAATGTTAGCTCAGAGAGATCAGAGATTTGTTAATCTTGTTTACAGCTACCTTTTTCTTTCCAACCTTGGCTGTCTGTTCGATGTCCACCGCCTTTTTTACTGTCATCGTCATGACTGTGAAAAACTAAAATCTATGTGTGATAATTTAGGAGCTACGCCAAGGTCATATGTAGATAGCAAGCAATTATTTACGATTCTAGATTGCAAAATGTTAGTACAGTATTACTGTATTTCGTGCTACTTAAAATTATCGCGTCTTGTAAACTTCCTGACGTCCATACTTGAATATGGTGTTGAAAGCGTCTTTCCAAGTTGCTTTGCAGATAATGCTGACCATGGCAGTATCTATTGCAAGCACAGAGAAACTGATCTTTTCATACTTCCGAGTCTCAATAAGTCAGGAGTCAGGACAGATTGTGTGACCTTCACCTAGCGTAGATTATTATAGCCAGGGTTTTTTTTAAGGCTTGGTTTAAAGGAACACCAAGAAATTTTATGAGACCGCATTTTTTTAGCAAAACGTTCAAAATAGTTTCTAAACGTGTTTATTACAGCATTGGCAGTCACAGTGCACAAGTAGTACTACTGTGTTTACAAAAACTACAACACAAATTTTTCATTTACAACTTAATTAAACAGTTCTTGTTCATCAGTGAAAGCACTGGTTTCTTACTCGTCATCTATACATTTTACGGTCATTAGTGGTCGCTCCATCACTCTGTGCTTTGCTTTTATCGATTTCAATCACAAATCCCATGAGCAACCCCAAGCGCGCCCGCAGCTCTGGACCCAGTCTCTGGACCCAAATTTCATAATGACGCACCAACACACTGAAGCAAAAAAATCATTTCCCCTAAAAAACGAGGAACCCTCACGGAACCCCGTTTCATATTCTGCGGAAACCCTGTTGAAGAGCACTGATCTACATAGCGCCATAGGACGATTGGCTTGTTTTGCACGTTAATTTTTGTGAGAGCTTGATCTATAACGTGGTTCATTATTACGTCGGCAAGTAGAGGAGCAATGGGCGAACCCATTGCTACGCCGTCAATTTGTTTGTAGAATTTGCCATTGAATTGGAAAGTGGTGCCTTGGAAGGTCCACTTTAGAAGTTTTTTCATTTGAGTTTGGCTAATGCCCTGAAATTGTAATGATTTGACAATAAGGTTGGTGGTGAACTTTAAAGGAATATTTGTGAAAAGGCTTTTGACATCAAACGATGCCATGACACACCCTCGAAGATCGTTTTTTTGAATTTCTTTTACAAAGCTGAACGTGTCTTTGACGACTGTTGAGTGATGACGAAGTGGAACTAGGACGTTTGAGAGCCACTTGGCAGCCTCGTGGTTGAAACTGCCCACAGCTGAGAGAATGGGTCTCATTGGGTAGCCCTTCTGTATGTTACATCACTTCCGTTACAAAGTATTGTATTGAGTAACGTCTCCAATCCCACACGCAAGTCGCTTGAATTTAAGCATGCATCGCAGTAACATGGAAAACGCAAATACATGAAGTAAGACGAGGATACATACATGGCGGTGGTAGAGTATACGCATGATGGCGCAAATACATTTACTTTGATGAAACACAAGTTTTTGAGACATATGCATGAACGACGTCATCATGCTTATTATAATGTAGTACTGCGATGACTTCCACGTACATCGATTTATAAAAATGCATGAGGGAGTGGGAGGCTGCGAAGGACCAAGGGTCATCTAGGCTGCAGACCTCCCAAGGGCGAAACTGCTTATTTTGTAAAGGGAACAGTGCATAATAGTTAGTAAAAGTCTTTTGCTCTGGGTATAACATGTAATGTGGGTAATGCGGTTATACAGTAAATTGAAGTAAAATGTATTGCAGGCAAAGCCAAGCCACGAGAAGAAAATGGTTTAGAGTTATCAAATTAAACATTTACTGTTTTCACACATTCAAAAATATTCGTGTATGCTAGAGAGGAAATGCGTCAAAAGCTGTAGATCGCTGCAGCACTGCAATGGTGTCACGAGATTTAAGCAGGTTGAGAATCAGTCGCGCAATCATGCTTTGCGGAAAAGAAGTTGCTGTCAATGCATGCTGAGAACGGAAATTCGCCACTTTGTGTCTACAGGCTACAGCATCCCACTACTTCATACACTGGTTTGATGCGACCAATTTTTGTGAACAACCAAACGATATAATATTTAACGGAGATACTTCATTATTTGACAGTTTCCACTGTAACAACGTTACGTAATTAAATCAAAATCAATAAGAACACAGGATATATTTCTATTATCCGAGTTATGCATATTTCTTATTTCTTATACTCCTCCAAAAAAGTGCCAAACACGTTTTATTTTTTATTTCTAAAGGAATTCTTGACCAGATTTCTATTGCACTATGTTTTATCATTTTAGCACCTGAGTTCGAACGTGCTTTTGGTAAAGCAAATTGCAGATCGCTGTCAGAGCGGTTGTTGCTACTTGTTAAGCATTCACAGTCAGGAAACAATTGAGCATTGCAATGTTTACAGTTCATTCATCTAGGTTTAGGTGGGAAGCTCACTTTGCACTGCTGCGCCAGCAGCCATATATTCAGAACAGAAAAAGCATTCCAACATATTAAATTAACACACTTACGTATGTATTTTGCTTCTGGCAGTTTGTTATTCAAGTATAAATAATCGCTTGCATTGGACGTTTTGTTTCAGGTTGTTTTGTTTCACAAAGTTTGTGAAGAGTAGTTTTTTATAAATTAAGTGTGCCGCGGCCAAATCCAATATTTATTATAGTGTGAAATAAAGTTTGAAAAGCGCTGGCTTAGAGCATAGCAAACATATTATGCCTCCGTCAGCACGCAGAGTGAACACATTCATTAGTAGAGATTCATCAAAATGTTTCAGCCTAATCCATGATTAAAAAGTCTTGTTGTTAGATGCTGCTGACAGACTGTTAGCTGAAACTGAGGATGCTTTTGAGATTCTAACAGTTGAATTCGAAACAGTGGCGTAGCAAGCCCGAAAATTTGGGGGCCAAAATGTTTGATTTTAGGAAACACCTCTCAAAGCACAAAATGACTATATTTTCTAAAAATTTGGGGAAGCATGGCCCCTTTCGCCCCCCCCCCGGCTACGCCTACGTGTACTTCCTACACAAATGTATCGAAAGAACCTTTGCAGTCACTGCTGCTGGCGTTTGCACTTTCTCGCTAGCTAACGGCAAGAAATTTTTGTTTAGGCTGACTACAAAAATACTGCTTTATCTTGGATGGCTAGCTTTACGTTTATGCTGTGACATTATCTTCTAAAAATACCCACACAAGAAAGTAAATGTATAAAATCTGGAGAAGACTTGGCTTGCTAATAACGTTTGACAGTTGACATCGTGGAAAAGACTTGGCTGCCAAAAATGCCATACTCAGTGGCATTCAAACATTAATTATTACGTAACATAATTGTTTATCTCATAAATGCTGTCAAATTATTAATTGTTGCGTTGCATGGGATTTCAGAGGTGATGATAATGAATAGACGAAGCTACTGTCTGTACTGCAGTTATTTAGTGTGAGGCGAATCGGTTTAGGACAGCGGTGTAAAACCTTTTGCTATTGCCGGCCGCATTACTTTTATTTATATGAAGTACGCCGCCAATGAGTTCGAGTTATGTTTATGAGATACGTTTGATTAAAGAATAGGTTTCATCCGGTATATGTCATTTGTTTGTGCCTAAAAGTATAATATAATGTCAAACATTTTAACGAATTTATTAAAAGAAAAGTTTGCAAAGCAGATTTTTAAGCATCATGTCGATTGATTTTCTTGCCTTGCGTTTGTTTCGCTTCAGTATACCCCAGTACGGCCGCGAAATCTTATATTTTAAATTACATGTGGACGGCCGCAAATTTCATTGTCGAAGGCCGCATGCAGCCGTGCGGTTGTGCACCGTTGGCTTAGGACGTAAATTGAAGCAACAAAGCGACGTTAATTGAAGCATTCAATTCAGCTAAAACTTTTCATGGTTGTCCAGATTTAATGTGAAAGTACCAATTTTATGGGTCCGCACAGGAAATTTATGGGTCCGTTTTGAACTCATAAAACGCCTTAAAAAAACCCTGAGTATAGCAGAGGCGAAACAGAGAAAGCTGACTTTAAGGAAACCACAGACGAATTTGCTTCGATAAACACAGAGAAAGTGTTGTTTTTGTAAGAATGTTATAGTGCTTACACACGAAAAGGCTGGATACATTGATGTTTGAATGGACGTGTTTCTTTCGAACAAAAGTATAATGTTGTGCATTACATAACTTACTATACTATCCAAAATACATGTGTTTTTTAAAAAAATATTTTCGTTTGTAGTTGCAATAAGTTGTTGAATATTTTTGAAAGATTTACCATTTGTCAGCCAATACTATGTATAAATTATGATAACGTCATCACTTGACTGTTTTGATATTCTTTATAGTTTACATAAATGAGTACAGATGACTGTTATGGTCCTTATGGATAATTTATATTTTATTTGCTGAAAAGGTTTAATAAAAAATAAATACATATTTTCTGTTTGAAAACATTTATTTTCTTGGTTGATCTTTAGAAAAAATTGTGCGTATATTTAGCATTTAATTAATAAAAAAGAGCTCACGTTTAAACTTTGCCATGGGCGCTAATTTGCACAGATACGCCACTGCGTAACACCAAAATATGAATGCTATGAATGTGCATAAGAACAAGAACTGTTTTCTCACTGCTGCTCAGCTATAAACATTTCTACACTATTTACGGTAAAACATACCCGCTTTTCCCTCTGCATCCACGAAATAACTTACAAATCACAGCAAACTAGGGAAGCATTGCAATTGAATAAAGTATATCCTTTGTATTTCAACACGATAACTGGAAAAGGGCTAATGCTATTTAAAATATTTTTTCACAAACAAATTTCATTTAAATTTCAAAAAGTGTCACCTCATTAGAATAAAAAAAAAGCTAAAGAAAAATAATGAGACACGCTAGCAGGTTCTCATTATTCATCACAAAGATCGTTATGAAACCTGCAACAAGCTTGACTGGAAATTGCATAACTTTGACACAGTAACGGTAATCTTAATTTAATACGTAACACACGTAACAAGGGAAACTTCCATGCAGGACGGCCGCAAATTTCATTGTCAAAAGCCGCATGCGGTGATTGTGTAGTTGTGTGCAGTCACATGGCCAAGAGGGTATGTTCATGGGACAAAATCAAGTGGGACTGAGTTCGAACCCCTGCTAGGGTGGTTAAAATCAAGCTTGACTGGAATGTGAGGGTTTAGCGCAATGAACAATATTATAAACGATAGAAGAAGTCTGATAACTACATGCATTGCCGCCAACTTGCTATTTATCAGCACTGTGGTATCTCCGAGCCATCAATACGTCAAAACATGGCTTGGAAAAGGAAGAGCTCACTCAACAAATGGCATGGCTAGTTGAATCTTTGTGGAAAGATTTTAAATAGTTTTCTACATTTGTGCTGTTGTGTTGTGGTATTTATCCTCTTAACGCGCCGAAAAACGTCAGAGGTGTTACATTTAGACAACTCAAGTTGCACTGCCTGACCCATTTTCGGAGATAGTGGAAGTTGCGGTACGTAGTCCATAACGCTGTTTGGTTGATTTTTAAATGGTTGTTTTCAAAATGTACAATAGTTTTTTTGTGGTTTTAAAATGTACAGTACAGGGTGGACCAAAAGTAGACTTGCTTTAGATTGCTTTTTCACAATAAGGCTGTGGCTGAAATTTCGAGACGGTATAATGACAAATACTGGGTCGTTGCGGTAAGAAAATCATTCTACTTTCATCAGTGGACAAAGTTGAAGTTAAACATGTTCATGAAACAAACTAATAGAAATATTTCAATATCGTTGTCACTTATTTATCGCTAGTATATAGAAGACACCCTCGCGCTTTGTCCCTTGTTCATGCATGTATTAATGGAAAAACTTTTCGATCATATCTTCCAGACCGATTTGCACTCCAGCAGCGCTCCTAATAACCTCCACTTCGATTTTGCAAACCACGTTCAAAGATTGTAAAACTCCTTTACGCTTGTAATAAATTTTTAAACCTGCGCTTTTCCGAATCTTAACAGAAACGTCCATCCGTGGCCGTAAAAGTTCTCTCATACAGTCTCTGCCCATATAGGACGCGATTACTCCCAATCACGATATGCTGGTTAAGAAGGTAAAACCAGACGAAAGGCTTGATCGACGACGTGTATGTAACACAACATGCTTGACTGATTAAGTTTACCTTTCCCTGCTGAACAGAAGAGTTAGTACCGATGAAAGCTTAGGCAGATTATACGAAATTATACATTTTCACTCGGAGGAGGCTACAAAACTGTGTTTTGCGCAAGGATCACGTAGTGTCCATCATTAGTACAAGTAAGCATGAACTGAGTGTGCCTGATTATCATTAAATTTGTATCGTTAAGTATCGAACTCCGGTTAACAACCGTTTTGTAGGCTGAAAGTAGAGCATTTTTTGATCGACGTAACTTTTACTAAGCTTATTTTGTACCTGTTGCAAACTGTGGTGAATGAAATTTTGAACAAAATGCTATACTAAGTGTGCTTGTTTTCAGGTGCAACTGTCATGGCCACGCCACTTCATGCAACATGAAATCGTTTCCGTATCAGTGTAACTGTCTGGAAAACAGCCATACAACAGGACACATGGTAAGACACCTCAAGCTCAAAACAAGTGGCTTCGGGTGACAAAAACTAAGCCTGAAGATGCGTTGTGTTACGTGAAATCGATTTCCTATTAGAAATTTGCAGATTGATGCAAACTCTTCACCTGTGTGGAGAATATTTACTTGAATACAGATATGTGCAAATTTGAATCATCGCAAAAAGATGAAAGCAGAGCCCGCAGAACCCATTAGACTGATTCCTCAAAGCTTGTCATTTAAGTATGGGGCATTACGCTGTGTTGCTGGGACCAATGGGAGCCCCTGTCAACAATTCTCGTTCGCCCCAATGCTCTGTAAAATTTTGATCGGTCAGCAATTTACCGCTCACTACCGACTGTGGCTGATTTCTCCTAGTCATCCTCGAAACAATAAGGCCCAATAATCCCATGGCGGCTAATGGCACACCAGACTGTACATTTTACACTATGGAGTGGCCTCTCTGCTACTTCATCAGGGGCTTCACTGTCCCAGAATACATAGTTTTTAGAGCTTATTTATCCACTTAGGCATAAGTGAGCCTCATCAGAAGAGCAAACGTCATCAAGGAAATTTTCATTTTCTTCACTTTGATTCGCATACCATTTAACCATTTGTACCTTTTTTCCATGTTTTGATCTGCCAGTTTTTGTTTGATGTGGATCGTATAGGGGTAGAGGTTAAGTCTTCCTCCAGTATGGTTCTAAGCGAACCCACGTTTATCCTTAACTCTCTTCTGCACAGTGACTTTTTTGGACTTCGCATGACTGACTTGGTAAATGTTCGTTTGGGTCTGTACTGACTTCGATCTGCCTGAAAGAGTTGTTCTGTTTTCACTTGTTGAATTTATATTACAAACTGTTCTCTAATTTTTTTACCCACAAATGAATTATCTTCTTTCCTGGAACATTTCTGTATTCAAAATATGTTTTAAAGCAGGGGTGGCCAACCGTTGGCGCATTGGATGATTTGAAGTGGCGCACTGCATCCCTCTGATCGTACGACAGTAAATTTCTCCAATATTTATATATATTTTTTTACAAATCCCTTCTAAATTACCAATTGCCATCTTAAAACAAGTTGTTCATGATTTTCGCTTTTGTGATTTTGCCAAAAAAAATTGCATTTTGGCATTTATATACACATTCTCACTTATCGAACAAAAGATTAGGAAAATGCTATTTAACATAAAAATGGAACTGATTAACTTCAAAACAAATATTGAATGTTAAAAACGAGATTTTATGATCTTTCTTCAATCTCTGGCGCTTCTAACGTGATTAATTTCTGACGATCCTTACCCTGTGAAAAATTCCCAAAACTAAGAAATTTCGCTCAGAGTTACATATGTGGTTTTGGAACGACTTATACATGCGAATAAGCATTTTCGCCTATCAAATGCGTTAAAAGCAAGACGAGGTCACGCCTGGCTCATGCAATAGAATTCTCTGCTGCTCTCAGTAACAAATTTAACTCCAAACATTGAAAAACTGGTGAAATGAAAAGAAACTCAGACGTCTCAATAAAATGTTAGTAAATGTGAAGTTTGTTTGCTGCTTTACCAGATAGTCCATTTGCATTTAACAATATTCTGTGGCGATTTTCTAAAATAAAATACTATCTTTACGAGAAACAGCCGTTGGAATTGGGCATCGGTACACCGGTTTGAAAAAATTGGCGTGTGGTGTGCGAAAGATTGGCCACCCTTGTTTTAAAGTCTCTCTGCACTCTTACGAATGGCCCATATTTGAAGTACCTTTCAACTGCACAAGTCTTCATCTCAATCGGCAAAGCCATTATGATTCAACTGCCAACTGCAGTGAATCTCCTGCGTTTCAGCGGTAATTCCTAAAAAACTAAACTGAATTAAAGAAATTATTAAAAGTTTTACAGACCATTTCTAACACTACTTTTATATCCAACGCTTACAATTTTGCTAAAGTTGCGTAGAAAAAACACTCAAATTTTCGTGTCATGTTCACGATAAGACCAGAAAGATTGTGGGCTATATTCATTCATAAGCAATGCAAATGCTAGAGCTTAGCTATAATTTTAATCGATTATTAAGACAGCTAGATTGAAGTAACTAGTTTTAGCGTTAAAATAGTGCAAATGTTCAACACTCGAAAACACTTTTCCACGATGTTGGTTGGGGGTATTTGAAAAATACACAGCACTGCCCTCCGTACATCTTGTTTTTGCAGGACTATTTTTTGGAAAACTTTTGTTTCCGGAAAAATTTGACACCATCACTTTATTATAGATTATCGTCTTAAATTAACACAAACTAGGTGAAGATCATGACTTACGGAGAACATTTTTTCAAACTTTTAACATGTAAGAGCCTTTGCTACATGATATTTAGTGGTGCAGTCATAAGCTCCGTTTTTATTTTTTGTAACTCTCCAGCTTGACTAGTACGAGTTATGCTGATTCGTAGATCTGAAACATTTGAAATACTTTGTTGGGATTGATCGAGTAGCTGTAACAGTATCTTATGAAATACAAGTAGCCCAACAGCACAGGGCGGAATAAAACCTTGCTTGACAACAGACTGCTTTTTGATATACGTTGTTACAGCTTCTTTTGCAAGTTTGTCAGTGGCCGATTATAAAGTTTCGACCTGAGTGGCACACTCGTTTTTACTATTGCAAAGTACAATTCAAGGTTTTTCACCAGTGAACAAACCATTGTTTGAGTTTACTTTGTTAGACTTCAGTATTATCTGAAACTACATGCATTTATCAAACGAAAAAATAAGGAACAAATGGAACTCCATAGTCTCATGATCCCTTGAGCAGCCCCATAGCCACGGGGGGCATTCGGAGGCAGTGCGCCCAAATTTTATTGTGCCCAGAAAAATTTATTTTAAACATAAAATAAAAACAAAAATATTGGCTCCCCAAAAATGTATTTCCCCTCAAAACCTTAACCTGGCTACGGGCTTGCCCTTTAGTTGCCGTTTTTAGGAAAAGTGCCAACGCCAGCTTTTGCATGCAATCAGGTCGACTTTTACATTTCAGTTTCGCTCACACATGGTCCTTGCTGTTTATCATCTAAAAATTAGCAGAAGTAAACAAATTAGCAGAAGTGATTCAACATGTCTCATTCAAAGTTTAATTTCTTCTTGCAGAAACAGTAAAACTATATCAAATTTTGAAATTTCGGTTATTACCTGAACGATTGTTTATTCTGCAGACGAAAAATAAAAAAAACCTTGTAGCTGATTACGTAAACGCATAATATTCAGTAGTTTCTATAGCCTTGTGTTCCGATGTCTCGAACTTTCCTTGTCTATTAAAATACGATGCAAACATAACTTGATGGAGTATCAGCACTAGAAAATATTCTGCGGGCAACTATTTATTATTACGTGTGTTCAGTGCGAAAAGTGCAAGCCGCTGTACAACAACAAGACTTACCGAATCGGTAGCAAAGCTTCAGCGCAGACTTGCTTGAAGTGCAACTGCCACCAACACGCCGACAGTTGCCATTATGTGCGTGAAAGAGACCCCTTTCCTGAAGATCCTATATTAGGCGGCGGCGGAGTTTGTGACGACTGCCAGCACCACACCACAGGTGAACTTCATCTGCTTTTGCACGAGTCGGTGTGAGAAGAGGCGAATTCTGACTAAATTTGGTTGTAGCTC
>Ga0210059_1009783_pt1 | contig 14900 bp, 7 predicted proteins | sample Ectturendosymbi2_FD_188042 | JGI IMG/M metagenome (GOLD analysis project Ga0210059, IMG submission 188042) | Ecteinascidia turbinata endosymbiont from Florida, USA - Sample 2 (SPAdes) (version 2) | ecosystem: Host-associated > Tunicates > Ascidians > Unclassified | place: Key West, Florida...
CCACTTTGCCTGGCCCTGGGCGCCAACCGTTAAGTGGTAGTATTTCGCTGAAGTTTTTACTGGAAACTAGGCTACAATCCGAGTCTTTTGATACTTTGGATGACCTGCTGGGTTTCGGGTTCAAAAATTATGATGTAAGTTAGTAAAAATATTTGACGAATTAGCTAATTAATTAATTTGTTTACTTTAAATCATAAGTTTTGAACCAGAAATGCTAGAAAGTCAATCAAAGGCTCAAAAGACTCGGACTCAAGCCTAGTTTCCAATGAAAACTTCAGCGAAACACTTTGGCCTAGCAGTTGGGCCCTAGGCCAGGTGACATGAGCCAAAATGACGCTAAAACTACTTCACTTATGACGTCACTCACAAAAAATCCGCATCCCCCAACCAAAAATTTTTTTTCGAGTGCAATCTACTAGACTGGCCGATCCGTTTGAGCCGTTGAACAGCTCTCTAGCGCAATTGACGGACGAGCTAGGGCGTTGGTAAGGCAACCGAAAACTGCTGTTTTTTAGGCCGAAATCCAAGTACGAATATACCGTAGGCTGGCTCTCAACCTGTTAAAATGCTCATGAAATATTTGTGTTGCAAGAATTTAGAACTATTTTCTTAGGGTCACGCCGAAAAGTATTTGCGGACCGCTGGTCTAGACCACTATATTAGAAATTAGACATATCAAAAGAGCTGGAGTACTGCCAACTATGCACAGTGAATATTGAAAGAAGAAGAATTAGGAAAATTTGTGTCAAAGCTTTGGACATGGAAATTATGGCATGTGTGACAAAAAATGCACAGATCACTGAGCAATATTTGTGATTTTTCCTAATTTTACTGTTTGCCTGAAAAGAATTGTGATTAGAGCAAAAAAGAGCATAGGTAAAAAATAAAGCAACCTTTCATATCTGCATAGTGTATGCAACATTGCAAGACATTTCTACAAATGGTCAGCAGCAATCTTGTGTGTCTAGTGTGGCCATGTTGAAAAAGAACGCTGCTTCAAGCAGTTAGTTTTAGAAATTATTCAAGCAACAATTCTGTTTCAAAGCACCAAAAAGCAGTACAAAATGGCATTAGATACATTTCATCAGCATGCATACAACATTTGTAAAGTATCTCATAATAGACAATCTTTCTGGCCTTATAACTGCCTACCATGTCAAACAACAAACAGCAGTACTGGCATGAACTTTGCACTCTGGTACAGCAGTGTTGCAAAAGAAAAGTCTTCAATCAATCTCCAATCCATAGCAAATCAGCAATCTCATTTTTAAGTAGCCCGGTACCCAGTATTATCTGCACTATGTTCTTAAAAATATGTAGATCGTTATCAAAAGTGTTGAAAAGCACATTTTTGAACTAGGTGTTGGTTGATAGAAATCTGCTGACACCTTTAGCTTTTTGTTCATCAAACCTGTTAACAGCTCAGGCCATCACTCCAAATTTTTGCATTAATTTATTAGAAAAGATGTGATTATGCTAAGAATTTATTTATTCTTTTTTCACAAAGTGCTTTTTCCACATTACTCTATGTTGGGTTTGCTGCTTTCTTTTTTTGATTCAATCTAATTGCACTTTGCAGTCGACAGTTGTATGGTGTGTGGAGCAGTTGTCAACATGTAGGCAGGTTTTTTTTAAGGAAAATGTTAGATACCTGATATGGGTCTGTGGGGACCTGAAAAATTTCCAACTAAATTTCATAGATATTTCCCTTGATAATTTTCTCTGATTCTAGGCACCCGATTTTCAATTCCAAGGTCTCAAATCGGGTCCCTAAAACACCTTAAAGAACCCTGTGTAGGTGTTAACAACTGTGTATTGCCTAAAGAATATTATGGTGTCTTAAAGGTCTTCAGTGCTTCTCAGAGATGAACTAGACAATGGCAACCATAATCCAAAGTACACCATGGAAGAGTATGTTGATAAACGATGGAATACTCAAGAATGCGATGAGGATGAAGCTGACGTTGATAACAGCACAGCACGTCAGTTTGAAAGATCACGAATTAAAGCTCTTTCTGGTAAGTTTTGTTTAACAGGTATGGGGAAGAACTATGGCTAATTTATTGTTAAGTGTGCAGGTGTTATTTTAGTTGTTGGGTTATGGGTCTTCATTTCATGGAATTCAGTTTTGTGTACCTTGTTTTGACTGTTTAACAGATGTTTTATGATCTGCAATGTCCATTCAAAGTCGTTTTCTATTATTCAGGATACAAACTAAATGTAGTAGCAGAGAACCACATTTAGGAGATTAGTGACTTTGTTGTTATACTCCATCTGTTTGGTGCTAATCAGGGATGTAGTTGAGACAAGAACTTCTTGAAACTGGGACTTGGTTAAAACTTAGATAGCGAAACTGATGCTGTTTTAGGATGTTCTGCTTGAAAGGAAGACTTTTATGATGGTCAGAATTAACAACTTCAGCATTTAACTTTATTAAGAAGCAAAAACAGAAATGTCTGTGTTTCTTCAGAAATTTGTAAACTAAAGCATGAAGTCACTCAAGATTTGAAGTAAAGCTTGAATAGAACTGTCTAATTTTGTTTTTGGTGGTTTAGCCAATTATTTATTAGATGTTTTTGAGATCATTTGCATTGCATGTCAGATTAACCCGTTCTTGCTATTACAACTTAGGGTTAGTGAACAACGGATAAATTGAACTTGGGGCATTTGTATCAATGTGTTTGGTATTTCAGGATACTATTGTTTGTGATTACTACCTTGAAAATGATGCTTTGTTTTCACAATGAAATGTTCACATAATAAGGTGAAAAGCAATTTTTTTAGATATTTGTTGTTGCAAACCTGACCTATACAATGCATATCAACAATGCCCATGTTTTTATAAAATAAGTTGTGCTTAGTTTTGTATTATTTTTTTACCCAATGATGCAGAAACGCCGAAACTAAGCTTCTTGGTTCTGGATAAAACAGGACTTGGTAAAGACTTACAACAACTGTCATAATTGTTGAGCTAGAAATAAAACAATAAAGGCTGAACTGGAAATATCAATTCATCAATGGTGCAAGGCCTGTATATTTCAGTTGCATATTTATTGGTACGTAGAGATTCTTTGAGAGTGACTTTCTTCAAATTTATCTTTAAATGCATAAGAGTCTGTGGTGATGATATATCTCTTGTTTTTAGTATAAACTGTGTGGAAACATATCAACCGATGCACATGCTGTTATCACTTTTCACTATTTTTCGCAATCCGTCGTACGTGACCACCCATACGCACACCATTTCCTCTGCGGTTTTGCCGAGTAAGCAATTGCTCCTAAGAGTTCGACTCAGAGCGAACAATTTAATGCTTTAGTTCAACCGTATGAGGTTCTGTTCGCTGGTTTAGCGCCATGCCAAGGCTACACTGGTGAGCTTTTACGTACGCGTAACTTGATCTAATTCTTAGTGCTAATTTTGCGGAGAATAAGAGTTTGGTGAAGGGGCATCTCGTCTGTACTTTCAAGCGCACGTGCTTGTTGTGAGTGCGACCTTGGTCCTTGAACGTCTTTTCAGCGATTGCGAATGCTCCTGAGCGAGAAGTATCCATCGTCCTGTTCAAACAGTGATCGATCCATGCTTGTTATTGCAAGACGCGAGCTCTGCTTAAGCTGCAGTCAAATTCCTGGTTTATGTCTCGAGCTTGACGCGAGCGCCGGATAGTTCGAAAACGTGCACCATGCGGGGTCGGCTGCTGTCAGCACTGGAAAGTCACGCCGTTCTTGTTGCAAGCCTTTCGCTCTTACAGGACAATTCCAGTTGAATGCCCTTCGCAACAGAATCAAGTTGTTTTTGCCCATGGTTTTTATGAACTTCACGTGTACTTGTGTAAAAAAATGGTCTTTTTGGCTTTAAATGTCCTTGGCGACGCTGGCTTGGGTCAAAAATCCAAGCCGTAAATACAGAAAACATTTCTGTTGTGTGAACGGAACATTTAACGACAGTTTAGGATTTAATTCCTCGTCGTAACATGATGCCACTGCGTCAACACACTCCCAAGGGGTTCGGGGGTGTTAACATCTGTGAGATATGAAATGGTGCAATGGCTTCATTGCTTTGTTGCGGAAACTGCAAAATAAAAACAATTCTCTAATGCCAGTTGTGTTTTTTTGTAAATTTGAAATTTATTTTCGTAATAAAGATGTTAAGATTCCTCACAACTTATCATCGACATGCTTTACACTGCGCAACGTGATATGTATAAGTTTGTTTTAAAATTGGTTTTAAAGACTTGCTCTTGGAAATTTATTGCTGAGCGTGGGATTTTAGTTGATTTAGACAGTGTTGTTGTGGCTGCAAGCAATTCAAATTGTATCTAGCTTTAAAGAGGACCTGGAAAAATTGCCCGAACAGCACCATCAAATTGAAAAGAACAGTTTACAGATTTTGATCACGTTGTTGCATAGAAAGCTATTAGATGCAATGGCACGTTTGTTATCCTTAAAGCGTCAAAAACTTTCTGCTGCATGTTACGTTGTTTGGAAATGCTTTTATCAGCCTGTTGAACTCGAGCCAAGTGCACTGTGTCAGTGTTCTATTGAACTTTCTTCACTTTCCCCCGACCGCCTTCGTTTAAGCGTTATGCATATACGACACAAAAGGAGAAATGCCTTGAAATATTATTGTTTTCGTTTTGTTTTAACTTTGAGGCAGTTGCAACATGCGCTGCGTCTCACACACTGAGGTTGCAATGTTTTTCACATACAAGCTCATCGATGTGGCAAACTATTGAATTTTTCATGTGTTGCTAGTCGTGCGACTGAGCCGCTGACCTTCAGCTTGGGGCGGAGAAAATTTGCACGAACCTGTTGAAACCTACAGATTTGGCGTTGCTGGGTTATGGGGTGTTTCACCGTTGATGCGCAGTTCGAATTGTTTTTCTCAATGCTTTTGCAAAGTTGCGAAACCTACTGCACGATGGTTTAATGTACAATGATGGCATTGTTCGTGTAGCCATGGACAGGCGCTAAGTAGCAAACGCTTCATTTTTAAGTCAGTCATCGCGATGGTATATAATTTAAAAATGGAAACACCTTATGTCCAGCATCTTCTGGTTCTTAAGTCGGATGTAACTGAGGCACGGAACTGCAAGATGCTAGCAAAAATGTATGGAATGAAGTTGCAGGTCCATTCATTAGCCAGCCGTTTCTGCTGTTGTAAAAGAAAAATAGGTGGCGTGAAAGATTTTTTCGGCGCGCAACCAAATTCACATTACTGGGTGTCTCAAGATAATACATAAAAACGTACAACTGTGACAACGTCAAACATTTTCAAATGTGTGTTCAGTAAGTAGGTATATTGCGTGTACCAAACTTACTGGCATTTTACTTGAAAAGGAACAAAGTTTTGAAGGCCAGGAGGGTTGCAACTCGAACTTAACGCGCAATAACAAAGTTACTGTCAAAAAAACAAAGTATTTTACTACGGATGAACAGTGCATTTTTCATTCGTGGCTCTCCAGCAAACACTGTTTCAGTCGAAAGGGGTGATTTACGAACACCTGCTCGATGGATAGTAATGAAATCTTTTCTATAGTCTCAGGATATTTATTCACTTTCTGCACAAGCTTTACCAACTGCCGATTTTGTTTTTTACATTCGCTGCGATAGTTTATATTGATCCGTGGTTGTAGAGTTTGTGGGACTGTATTTTATTAGTTAAACTGAGCTGGTTACAGGTAAATGATGCCATAGAGGTATGGTTATTTGTCCTAGTGCTTTGGGTTGTCGTTGGCAGAGGCGCACCAACGTCCACCAAAAACCCGCCAACGGGGAAGGACTTGTATCCCTCAAGCACATAGCGTCCGAACCACTTCGTGAAATTGAAAGTTTCCATTACTTTCTTGTTTTTGCCAGAAATTGACATCGGTCTTCGCAACGTAGCTCGGGAAAGCAGTAAACGAAACTCATAGTTATATTTTCCTTTAGGGGGGGAGGGTGCATCGCATCAGAGCGGCCATGATGGTTGGTGATCACGTTTGTTGGAATTAGCCTCCGTTTTTTACCTGCACTGCGAGGAAACATCCATTTTTGTAAGTGAAGGTTATGCAATGATGTGATCACATCGAACAATCAAACAACTCGAAAAATTGCAACAGGGTGACAGGAAAGGAGCGGAGTACGAACGTGCTGCGAGGGCGTCCGCAATTTTACCTTTTCTTGTTTCTATGCATATCGTCATTTTTCAGCCAGTTCAGTCTAAAAAAACCCTGCGTAGACTTTGTTGAAGTTAATGCTGCTCTGAGGTCTGCCCAGTCACATGTCAGGTACACATTTCTGAGTAGAACTCAAACGACACTCGCGGCGTATCTTGCATCAGCGTTTCTTAAACATTTGTGGGTCACGGAACCCTAGTACATCCTGTAAAAGGTTACGGGCCCCTCAAGAAGAAACGCCATTCCTTCTTCGGTCATTGTAGAGGATCGCAAAAACGTTATTCTATTTTTGCGCCTGTTGCAGTCACTGCAGCAACAGCCGCAAGGCTCTTTTTTGTTGAATTTACCGATACCAGCAAGGAACGTCAACTCAAATTGCTCTACCATCGATTTCTCGAACCCCACACCTCAGGTTAAGTTACTGCAGTGGCCACTACCTGTGAGTAAATAGCCGTCCCCTTGGTTAACGCCATATAAGGATGAAGTTAGCGCAAAATATCAGTTCAAAAGTGTGTACCAGCGGTTGAGGTACAGTAAATTACGGTAGAATATGTCGCCAGACTGTTAAAACTCAAGCTGTGGTTGGAATTCGAGTTAAAGGTTGAATTGAGAAGTGTGATAGATTTTTTTGTGGTACAGATGATGTTGTCGGCGAGGTCGCAGGGGTTAATGAAGAAATGACCGGAAGTTGTCTCATGAAAACGAATTTAACTGCTCTAAGCAGATGTGTTAAGTTGGTAAATATGTGCAAGTGTCTTTTTTTGAAAGCAGTGGCAGTCATTCTAAAGTCGGTTGGGACAAACATATCTTTAGTTTTTGCTGTGCCACCAGGTGGCGCGAGGTGCGTTTGTTACGAAAAACACACAATATCACCAGAAGTGCGAATTCACACTTTGCGATACTAATAGATCAAGACTGCGATATACCCATTGAGGGTTAACATCGTGTTCTCGCAAAGAGCTCTATCACCTCGTGGTTGTTCCCAGACATGACATTCGGCCAGCAAGACTCAAGAGCAAATCTGGGTATCAGGCGCGAAATGACCAATGAAAGGATGGTCCAACCGCTATTCGACCCTAGTGAACAAACTGCGTTATTTTTTTTGCAATTTATTCTCGCTGTATTTGGTTCACACACAAATTAGTCGCGGGCAGTTGTTTAAGATGTATGTGCGTTTTCAAGCTGCGTGATTTTCATCAACTGCGCTGCGCACGACACATCCTCCGATCGCAACATGGCATGAACGCACTCGCTGAGATTGCCATCATCTTCTGTGATGTCAACTGCGAAATGTTAGGCGCTGAAGTAGAAGCGCAAAGTTTTATCGATCACACCGCTGGGCCGGGCGCGAAACGCAGACATTGTAGAGTAAATGTTCGCAACGGCCAGTCGTACAGTCCTTAATTACAAGAAGTCCATTTGACGTTTCACAAGCGCAGTGTGAGATAAATGTTGGTCATAGACGAGATCGCCTTGGTACATCATTGTTGTGGTTACTTTGAATTCTCGCCTTCAACCAATGCCAACTTCTTCGTAGTGGAATATTCACTTTGATAACTGGGTCCAGCCATTGTGCGCTGTGCTTCACAATGAATACCAACTTTTCATTGCAAAAACTCCGTGAAGCATGCAGGCCGCGTACAATGACACAACTGAGACTTCCGTTGTTCCTGTGCAAACGAGCGTAAATCCAAGTTGATGGAGTGTGTTTGAGGAATAGCTGGGCAATTTAAGGAGGTAAGCGTCTAGTGGGCGCTGCTGAGTCGTCATTTCGAAACTGCCTTCAGTGGCTGAGCTGCAGGTTGGAGTGTGGTAATTTAACTGTCTTCGTACTTAGTTTTTGGCTGAAGGATAAGACCACTGACTGGTAATAACGTAAATCAAGTGCTGCAATAAGCCATTTGAAGGTATTGATCTAACTTTATTAGCTCTGGGATGTTGACGGTTGGAAAGTTGATTAGGTACAGATCGACCAAACATCTTTGCCAACTAACTGTTCAACAAAATCAATCCATGCGTGAAGGTAAAATTGAAGAAAAAAGGTAAAATCTCAAGGACGTAGTAATTTTTCCGGAGTTTGAGAAGACTTTTACGCCAAAACTAAAAGCTGGTTGGATTGTTGTAACCGACAAGTTCTAGCCAGGCTGATGAGACATCGCGGTAATGAAGTCTTTTTAACATGGCTAGTTCAAGCGTACTGACAACGCCCACACAGTCACACGTGATGTGGCCATGGCCGTGCGCAGAAATTTTTTCAGGGGGGCAACATCGACATTTTGCTATTCCTTTTGAGGTTTCAATGCAAATGGACGTTCACAAAATGCTTTTAAAGTTCTTAGACCCAATTTCCAGGGGGAAAACCCGTCTTGCCCCCACCCTGCAGACGCCCATGGATGTGACCTTGATGCATTTGATAAATCTCTTATCTTCGCCACTAGCTTTTCACTTTTTTGAACAAGCCAGATCCACCGTAACTTGCAGGCGACCAAAATGCGTTCGATAGTGCAGTCTCAAAAACGAAGGAAGAATGTCGTTGCAGGGAACGGGGCCGTTGACTTATTGGAGATGAGTGTGACAATTAACAATTTGACTGAGGTGCCATAGACATTCCTGTCTGGTGTTGTATTTGCTTGTATAGCAAATACATGTCTTTCCAGTTGTTCTTAATGTGTGACTGGTTGCATCGGATTTCCGATGTTGTGCCTGCAGCATCGGACATCCGGATTGATGCCAACGGCAGTAAGTGGATAGGGGCAGGTGTGTGACAAGTCATGTTCATCGCGTTACGCTTCGCAAGCCAGCAAGGCTGCACAGCCAGGCTAAACTCACAATCCGGAGCAAAATATCACGTTTCCGATTGAAATGTGCTGAAACACTCATGCAGTGTCTTTCAAGTGCTGTGGGGGATCAAACGTGGTTGCCGTGACTCTGGTATAGGTTAAAACTGCACGTGAGCGTGGATATGCTTGGATGGGGCGTCTAGTGCAGCTCAAAACAATAATGCACTCTATGAGTGTTTGTTCATACAGGCCAGACGCGAAGCGTAATCACGCTGTGTTACTTTTATTCGCTACGAATGCGGGTCAAGGTACAAGCCTTCGGCACACGACTAACAGTGGTTTTGTATCTCAGGCTAAACCATTAATGCTAAGCTGCTGGAAATGCAACGCAAGTTGTAATATAACAATGGTGGGCAAACAGCGGCTCTCCGACATGTTTTGTGTGGCTCTTATAGCTGAATAGCAATATCTCAAATTGATAGCGAGTTGCTGCCTCATATTTAATGTTTATTTCATTTATCAATGTGTTTACACGAGTTCGTAAGGTTAGTTACCAGGCGATTTGATAACAAAATCAGTGAACCTAAAGCTGAAGTTCTACTTAAGTTTCCAGAACAAAATAGAATATTTTCAAAGAGACATACGAGTATTGTCAGAAAGATTCTGTCATTTTCCCAATGTCAGAATGATAATGAATGCTTTTCGCGAAGAGGCAATTACAGACCACAAAGTGGAAGAATACAAAAATACATTGCAGGGTACTAGGAGTTCCAAACTAGATTTGACCATTCACAGGAATAAAACGCATGCTTTGCGTTCCTTGTAAATCCATTCAAGGTTAATATAGTCGGTGATGAGTGTCCAGTTCGCCAACTGTTTGTCACAAACTTGTCTGCTGTAGAAATGAAACTGACCAAAATGCAAGAAGATCTGGCTCTAAAAAATTTCAGTCAATGCCACTCTACAGTTGAGTTCTGACGACAGGTTCCAGAAGTTAATTACCCAGAACTTAAAAGATCGATACGCTACTCATTTCTGTATTTAGCACGACATATTGCTGTGAATTTTTATTCTTTGGAATGAAGTTCGTAAAATCAAAACATCGTGCAAGCCTAAGAAATGGACACTTAGGAGAATTAATTCGCACAGCTTTAACAACGTATTGCCCAGATTTTGGAGACTAGCTAATCAAACAAAAACATAGCATTGATAAATAATGGCTTTGTTGTATTTCAGTTATTGTAAGTCAACTACTTCAGTATAAAACTTGATTTGTTTACCTATTTGTATTAACGCTGCAAACTGATTTTGCGGCTCGCTGGTGTTTTTGTTTTTCTGCAAAGTTTGCCCACCCCTGCAATATAAGTTGAATGAGGCAGTCCTGCAGCAATGTCTCTTCGGGCAGGTGTTGCTCTGACCCGCTTTTTGGAAGCAGTGTAAGGTGTAAAGGTTTTTATGTTTCAGACCTTAGTCCGATGTTTTCTCTCGTTGATCGACACATTTCGATATTAATCCATGAGCGATGTATCACGTAACGGCTGTAACAGCCCATTGCTTCAGAATGTCGCTTGCCAAATTTGTTAAGCTGGCTGTAGGTCGCAGTATGGATCTGAGCTGAAGTTGAATTTCTTTGGCATGCCTTCCTCGTTCGAAATGTACCCTATTTGCTGAGGCACCGTTTTCTTTTGTTGATATCATTCTCCCGAGTTGGCGATGAAACTATGTTGCTCGTAGCATTCGTGTCTGGTCACAAGCTGTCAACACGATGAAACGAACCTTTTGTTGTTTAGTCATACTACAATAGTAATATTCGAGCTGTATACTCGATACGGCATTGTTATCTTGCTCATCTAAAGCGGAGTTGCGTGGCGAGCAATGAACACAGCGTATATTATATTGGCTTGGTTGCAGGTGAACAAGTTATTTCCGGGACTGACATTATGCCTACGCATTTTTATCGACAACCTTTGGTTTCAGCTTGGACGTCCAGTTTACATGAAATGGTCTGCCTATGCAGTTTTGTGCTGCATATTACTCGTGACGTACTGGCCTTCGTGGATTGAAAATGATTTTTTTGCAGTTTGGCATGCATAATTCCATCCAAAAAAAACTCCATCGTGCTTTTCACGAAACGCTGAGCATTGAACATTAAGCAATCAATTAAGCAGCTTGAAACAGTAGAATTGCCAGTGCACACCACCCGGTGTGCTATGTCTGCTGTTAAAAATTTTTTTGCGGAAAGTCACGTTACGTGTCTGGTCACAATGTTTCACTCAGTTAATGATTGACTTTATTCTCACCAAACCTTTGCGACGCGCCCGTTTCCAGCTACGATTTCTTGCCGGGAGACTCGCTTTTTATTCATACCCGGCGCTTATGATTTACGAGGTCGTGCTTACTTGAAGCTTAACCATTTATCAACAGATTATATCGCTTTGACCGAGTCTGCCACCGGTTACAGGTGTTTCTTGTTGGAAATTGTTGGTGTAGCAAAGAAACACGTTATGTGTGCGATACCTAGCTGTTTGTTTACTTTCAGAAAAGGGTTTGCGGTTTGAAACGAGTCGCAGCAAAGATCTACGGTGTAATTATTAGCCAGACCAGAAACTGCCACAAGGGCAAGCTTCACATACTGTGCTTTCTTACAAGGCGGTCACATTATCGGAGTTATAGATCGCGTAGTGGACGTACGCTCCGAAACTGGGTTGTATTTCAAAGTTTACAGTTAATGCAACGAATTGTTTAAAACTGTGACGGAGTGTAATAGAGTACGCAGCATTGTTCAACGTTGTCACGTCACACACATCTATTAAGTCCGCGTAAGTGCCGGCAAGTTCTAGACGAGTGGGTTCTTGACGCTGTAGAAGTGTAGAACAATGAATTTGGCTAAGTCCGAGCTTGCTTTAGGAGAGCTCGTCATCTGTTCAGACGGAGCAGGTTTAACAGTTCATACTGAATGCCAGTTGGAGTTTTTATTTATCGATGGGGCAGCAAAAGGAATGCCGCGTGCAAGGTTAAACTAGATATAAATTGCACCAGAAACACGTGTTTTCGACGGGTTCCCAAATGCGGAATGGAGTTTTATTGCAGTGATGCTTGTCTGAGAGACGTTTTTATTTAGCCTTATCAACAACCGATGTTTGGTCGCATTTCGCTGTGAAACAATTTCATGTTTCTACATACTAATATTAGGCATTCACAAGCTGTTATTTACCCTCTGTACGCTGAGTCAAGTTTGACTCGAGAATTTATAGCAACTTGGGATCGCAGCGTATAAGCATTTTTGGTTGCAGTTTTTTTAGTATGCTTTTTGGCTTTTTAGAAATGTGGATGAATGCAAAAGTCACAGACTTTGTTGGTGGCTTAGCTATTTTTGATCTACATGCTGCACCAAACAGCTGCAATACTTAGCCCTAAACCGAAATAAAATCAGTGAGGAGCTAGCAGCTCCACAAGCGAAAGAAGTTAAATCAATCAGGCAAAGTTAGCTAAATTGCCATTGTTTTAATTTTTTCAAAAGTACTGTGCATGAAGCCAAACTGCAACCGGTGATGGGGTGCAGTTCGAGAGTTCTGGCAATTTTTAGCAACTAGAATACCTTTTCTCCATTATTCCCGGGACAGTAATGCCTGAGAGCACACAATCTATGGATCAAATACCACTAGTCTCATTCAAGGGTAGGTTGAGCTCTTTGGCCATGCAAGGCAATCAATTTAGGTATGGGCAACTGATAGGCAGTGTAAATATTTCTCCTCTCTGGCAACACCTGAAACTGAACCTGCACCCAACGTATTGGCCACCCATTCTCCCGGGACTCTGCAGGTTGCGAAGTGCGATCTAGTGATGATTGAGCAAGTCAGTAACTAATCCACGCCTAGGCTCGTTAGAATTTTCGCATGAAGCGATCATCGTATCTTGTAAATCTTTGCCACACATGTTCACGTACAGCTTTTCAAAGTGCAAACTTACGGAGGGGGGCGTTCGGGGCCAGTGCATCCCCCCATATTTTTGCTACCCCCCTAAGTTTTGTTGTATTCAGAAAATTTTTATTCGACATATAATAAAAACAAAAATATTGCCCCCCTTACAACATCTTCCTCAAACCTTAAAACCTGGCTGTGGGCTGACTGCCAAAGGTATGCGCAACTTGAATGTACACGTCCGTTTATGTGTTACCCACCAAACGAGCACTGAACGTTTCTCTTACGAAAAATTCGCAAGTAGGCTTGACAGGTCTCGCAACCGACCCACGCTGCACCAAATACGCAAATACGTTCGTCCGCACCCTTCTCCGCGTTGGTCTCGCTTGATCTACGCTTGTTGCCGTCGCAGCTTTTAATCTCGACAAGTAGTGGTAGAGCCCAAATAGTTGGTGCATCCAAAGGACCAGCGCCGCCGGCCAACCAACGTTGCATCAGCAGGAATTTGCCCGGAGATGTGCTTCTCTGACTTCGTCGGTGCCATTCAACTTTCGAACGTTTGTTTCAGTTTCACCAATTTGGCCAGCGAACATTCAGCTAATGGCTATGTCATTGCAATGTGCAAGGCACGACCATCTTACAACAGGCAAATACGATTGATACTATTTACTTCCACAAACGATTGTTAGTCTGCATAATGCGCTAAAATGTTATAACAAGAATGATAACAATGAATTGTGCAGCAATAGGAAGTTTTAGGTTACAGCACCCCTTGATCAACCTGTATTTACAGAGCTTGACTGGGCGTATCACTTTTCCGTGAAAGTTGAATAATGCTGTGTCGCGATTCCAGTGGACCTCACTATTTTGTTCGAAAAACAGTTTGCGTCTGTTGAAATAGTTCAATGGGAACATTCGCAATACGTCATACAGCATAAATTAACAATTACGACCCAAACCTTATCGCGGGAACGTAATTGGACCCTTGATGTTTCGGTTATCGATCGGTTGTATTGTTCTGCGTCCGGATCGTGTCGATGTTCGGTGTAACCTTTTCTGTTTCAATTAGATACACAAGCCTGCTGGGCTGCACGAGGATCTTTCGTTTCAGAGGTTTTTCAAACTGGCGTTTTGTTCGTTACAGTACTGCTTTGACGCAGAACCGTTACAATTTGTGTTAGGCACGTTTGATACCTGCATTAAGAGAAAATAATTTCTCGGTTGCTGTTGGGTGACTATGTAGCTTGCAGTTATCACTGAGGTCAACTTTTACGCATTTGATTGTGCATTAGGCAGCTGGCCACGCGCTCTTGGTGAGAATGTTGTGGATCGATGACTTGCACAAAATTGGTCACTGTGTTGTTGACCGCAATGCGACCTTCGGAACGAACCGTTGATGGGGGTATCACCCCGTGATGAAACATCGTTCACTGTATAGAATTTATCACCGGGCGTTTACAAAGGTTAAAATAGCCAACGCATTTTTGTAATAAAACCGTATTATCCTTATCATTGCTGTTGTCGCTTATCATTTTGTATATATGGTCATATTACATCAGCAAGCACACTGCTTAACACATTCGTACGTACCCTGAACGATTGACCAACTATGCGATTATAACGTTGCTGTAAGATAAAAATGTCTTTATTTCTCTAACGCAAATACTTGTGTAGTCCATCTGCCCAAACGAGTTTTTTCACAGTCCCCAATAGTCAAACTACAGGGTGACCCAAAAAGATGTGTACCCATGAAAATTTCAATTGTGACTTTGATTAAAAAGCTATTTATTTCAAATTACAACCGCACATTATTCAGTTTATGGAAGACCATTCACCGGAGTTTCAACTATTTCTGTCGATTTTTAGTCAATTTATGGCTTTCCCAAGATGTGTTCCAAATGTCCACCATTTCGTTGCTAGCAAACCTGTACTCGTCTGGCAAAGTTGTTAATCACTTTTACACACTCCTCTTTCGGGATGGCTCTTATTTTTGCTGTGATGGCAGTTTTCAGTTCTTCAATTGTTTGTGGATTTCCCTGGTATAC
>Ga0210059_1009784_pt1 | contig 14899 bp, 8 predicted proteins | sample Ectturendosymbi2_FD_188042 | JGI IMG/M metagenome (GOLD analysis project Ga0210059, IMG submission 188042) | Ecteinascidia turbinata endosymbiont from Florida, USA - Sample 2 (SPAdes) (version 2) | ecosystem: Host-associated > Tunicates > Ascidians > Unclassified | place: Key West, Florida...
AGAGTAATATTTCTCACAAGAACTTGTCGTGCTTTTACAGGTTAGTGCTGTAGCTCATACCTCCTCCACACGAAGCACTGCAGTCTCCATATGGACTCCACGATCCCCAAGATGGGCATCTTCCCATGGCGCAAGCTTCTCGCTGAACACTTTCACCTGGACAGGTGTATTGGTCCTGGGCGTTTTCGCAGCTCCTGAAAAAGTGATGTTTCTGACTTATTTGGATATGACGTTTTCGGTTAACGGTCACCACCATCAGAGGTAGGCAAGGAATTAATCCGAATCGAGCTTTTGCTCGATGTCAAGAAAACGGTCAGCATGTAGCAGGAATTTTCGGAGTCACGCATTCTGCTCAATTCGTCCTTTTCGGCATCAGGACAAGAGACACCTTGACGACTGTCAACTGGACAACTGCCAACTAGGACAACTTCCACCTAGGACAATCGCCACCTAAGATGATCGCCACCTGGACAACTACCATGCGTATCATACATCGCACAGGAGCTAAATTCAGTTACACTATCGCGTTATCGCACGTACAGAAGTTCTCGCGGCACGGTGGTTGGGAACCACTGTTCTGCGGTGCTGCAACACAGTTCAACAAAGTGAGTTACAATACTGCACTTGCTGCCATGTAGCACACAAATCAAATGCTAAGGTGAAGCAACGCACAGAACGTAATATGCACGGACGTAATCGGGTTTGATGATTGAGTGGAATGAATACGATGCAATACCTTGCATGCGAGAATTGTGCTGTGAAAAAATTGAAAAGGCTCACAAAGAATTAACGTTTGCACTGACTTAGGAATGTTTATACAGTCTTAATGACATCGATACAATATTCTCCGACCAAACGTATTAAAGTCGAAGTGAAGGTTCTTTAACAAGGTCAGAGAATGAAGAAGCTTTTGCTAGAGGCGTACACATTTGTGATTTCAAACTTTTTGAAATGCAAACAGCATCTTGTGAAGTTCACATGACTTTAATGGCAATAAAGGGAGAGAATTCAATATGCTCTAGGTGGCAGTTGTCCGGGTGGCTGTGGTCCTAGGACCCCCTATTTCGTCAGGGAAGCTACTGCGCATTGTGCACTTCCATTCTCTCGTCATAATTGTTGGTGACGCTCATTGTGCTTCTTTCTTCGTAAGGGGCAATGACATTTCTGCACCAGCAACCAAGATGTTTAAAGATTTCTGTCTCTTACTTTTTGCAGAATTAAAATTTTTGGTAGGCACCAGTCAGAAGGTCAATACACAAAATATTCCGGGTTTGAAGATCATAACTTTAAGCGGTTATTGCTGCTGTGTTACAGAAGGTAGAAAAAGCGTCTTTGCAGTATCGAGACTTGTCTTTTAAGCATCGTGGTTTAAGGGTCGGACCAGTATTGGTTGTTTTACCTACATGAGCTTAAAACGAAGTTTGCCTGTAATTGCAAAAACATGGCAAACGTTCTTTAAGTTTTGCGATATTGGTTTTTCTTCCATCACTAACCCAAACAAGCAGGTTGCTCATGTAGAAAGAATTGTCGGCTCTGAGTGAGTTTGCCAGTTTCTTGCAAGTGCAAAGATCGTCAGCTTAACACACAAAGAATACTGCACAGAAGTTTAGCTAGAGCTTCCTTTGGCCTGAGGGGAGCAGTATAAGCAAACCGACTGCTTAATGTTGATTGCCACGGATGTGAATTTGATGTCGCCGCATTTAATAATCACGTTCGTGAAACTTTGCGCATGCCATCCAGGGTGTGTGCGATTCGCTGGCAACTATATCTCGCTATGAGCTGCGAAACTACGTGTGGTGAATGTTTCGCCTGCCATTCGATTTCATTTTTCAGATTTGACTCGTTTTGCTGTAGAAAATGTACTCTCACACACTTTGCTGACTAATGTTCAGAAGCTCTGTGCAGTCTCTAACACCTTTATTATTGCACATTTTTATTAAATGATGTTATGCTTGTTCTAATTAAAATTAGGTACTGCAGGGATGGGCAACTAATTCAGCTCGAGGGTCACTTTGAGAAGGCCGCGTTTAGCGGATAAACAGACATATTTATTTGGCGGTACTAAGTTCATCGTTTCAGATGTACTGAAAACACAGAGGTTATCTAGTCAGATGCCACAGCGGAGATTTAACGCCGGGCCGTACCTTGTAAATTGATCGTAAAATAAATAAAACAAAATGGTACACAGAAAGGCATTGTTCGTGTGCAAATGCACTTTATCAAGCGCAAGCAATTCAGTGAGACAAATGTTACCTCAAATGTAATCACGCTTTTCATCAAATTTCGGGTTTGAAGATTTTTCCTGAATTCTTTCGCGGGCCACTGAAAACGGCGTTGTGGGCCACATGCGTCCAGCGGGCCTGCAGTTGAACCACACTGGCCTATAACTTAACATTTTGTTCGGCCCCGATGACATCCTTCACATGCATTTCAATTCGCTTTGCCTTATAACGTCAATTCGGCAATAACGTTCTTTATGCAATCCCCCAGAATGCCGTTATAAACACAGTCTAGACTTACCTTGCTTGTTAACTCAAGAGGGTGAAGTTCCTTGCGTGTTGTGTTGTCCCAGACAAACCGCTAAACCGGATTGCGCCAACTGTTACTTAGTTGTTTATTAAATCACAATGGAAGTGTGAAAGTCAATTTTTACGCACAGTGAATAACGTAACAGTGGCAGAACTTGCAGGACGCAGTTAGGTTTCTTGTACAGTTCTTTGTCGTGTTTAATTTCATTCTGAATGCGTACTAGCACACGTATATCGATCAGATCTGCTAATACACCAAAAAACTATGAGTGTTTCATTTAGTCATGTTCAACATACAGTCTACATATTTGCTGAAGTTGACAGTTCGTCTGAGTCTACAGTTTTGTTTGTTCACCTCTGAACGTCCGCTCAGGCGAGTTCTACTGTACTGCATATCGTCACCTTTGTTTACGTTGTTGGTATTTGCTCTGGTAAGAATTTCGCTCTTTATACTTTGTAATCCGATTATCTGGATACCTCGCTGAGCCGACATTAATTGACGGAACAAAGTGGTCAGGATTAACGAGGTCTGACTGTGTCATTGGTTGTGAAGCGTCTTTTCTCTTTATTGAAAAGCAGTGATGTTCCGAACGGTCCTGCAGCCCAGTTGCTGTGATCCACCACGTAGCAGTCATTGGCAAATAAATCTATTTGCACTTTCCGTAAAACGACAATGCAGTAGAATTCGTTTCATACATTCTTGGTAGTTCCAACCAACCGTTTATTACATCCAAAAGAATGAAAACGTCTGTGGGTCAGCTTTCTATAGTGAATCAGTGAACCGCTAGTACATCAAAAGAGAAGACACAAACATTTGAACAAATAGCACTCAAGGAGAGAAAAAATAGAACACAATTCGCATTTGGCGGGTACCATCAATACAAAGAATACCAGTCCACATGATTAGCATCGTCGATTCATGCCGGTACTTTTAGCAGAACCATTGCAACAAGCACGGAAAGTACAAAATGAAAATCTAACGCTCACGAGAAAGACATTTTTCTCACCTGGCCCTGCTTCGGGTGCCTCCCCCACAAGAAGCGCTGCAGCCGCCCCATTCTCGCCAGGGTGACCAGGTTGGACATAGGGGGGTCGAGCAGACCCTGCGTTCTGTGCCATCACCCGGGCAAGCGATGTGCCCACCGCTGCAAGTACGTGTCCTGCGAAAAAAATACGGACCCACTTCAAACGAACGATAGCGGTGGTTTTCACGCACTTCGCAGAACATTTAACGACTTTGTTTTTTATTCGTAATACCAGAAGTGTCATGAACGAACAACATTTATGAATGTGTGCAGTTCACATCCGCGTTTATATCGTAAAGGAATCATTGTAACTTTTGAAACCAACAAGATGTGGGCCAAAATGCTTTTCAAAGTGCAGTGCACCTCCGCCTGATGACCACCCTGTAACGCGACCATCCCGCATTCACGATTACTTTAGCTTAGCCCCAACCACTTTCCTGTGTCAATGCATTATTTTTTGTTTCACTATAAAGAGACCACAGTCCAGCTGTTGCAAAAACTGCTAAATGACCAAATGGTCCATGGGTTTCATTAAGCGGTAATCTTAAGACACCAACGGTTAACGACGATGTGAAGGAAACACGCAATTTTTTGTGAATATTTTGTTCTGCAAGAATGACACAGTTGTATTTATCTTTTTACAGAACAGAATAAACGAAATTAGTTGTGGTCAGTTTGAACCAAATGTTTGCTTTCTTCATCGCCAAGATGAGAGTGACTTAGATGCAGACAGGGAAATAGTTCACTTTCTTGATTACAGAAGCACAAAAATCATCCACGTCTCTCTTGGAGACGCAAACTGAGAATCCAGGGAGCGTGGTGTTGTAGCAGCAAGTGCCAACATACAGTAGATTCCCCGATCAACCAGGTTGGCACACACTAGTGTTGCATTGTGCCTATCAGGGCCGCAACCAGGTGATATTTTCGGAGGGGATGCAAAGTGATTGTAACTCGTTGTTGTACTATCTTCGGGGGGGAATGGGAAATGGTTGAAATTTGTTGCTGTACTATTTTCGGGGGGGGGGTAAAATGGCTGTAACTTGTTTTCGCAAGTTGTTGTGCCTAACAACTAAACATGTTTTTGAAAATTTCGGGGAGGCAATTGCCCGGTTGCTCATCCCTGGTTGCGGACCTGGTGTCTATTATAGCCAGGTGACTTCGTGTTGGCGCTGCTGTTCGATGCGGCATCACAGCCGCCAATGTTTGATGCAGTAAGTCGTATAAAGCAACGAACACTGGAGGTCGCTCAAACTTTGTGACGAAAAATTGTATTTCTTTCTGCACATTTTTTCTGGTTAGCCACACTGGATTTAATTATCTGCAGTAGGTTCGACCATAGGTGTACGGGAGTGCATATTTTTAGGGATGCAAAAAAGTTTGCTCAAATTTGAACTTGCTTTGCGAAAATGACTTATAAACAGCAAGTCTCAATGCTAAGAATAAAGTGTACCATTGTAAGCAAATCAAGGTGTCTGCATGCCTAATTTCCAATTGTCAAATATTAGTAACAAATCAACTGGTGCGTGAGTCGCGCTCCTGCAATTCTTCACATACAAATTAAATTAAAGACGGCAACGTATTGCCATGCAAGTTCGTTGATGTGGATATCTCCATCTCGTTGATGAATTGCAAACTGACAGATTACTCAGCCCTGAGCTCGAAATTAATACTGTTTTCACACCTCTTCATTACCAAATTGTATAAATGACGAGGTAAATAACGCAATCCTGAAAAGAATGTGTGACTATGGGGATCAAAGCCTTATGCCCACAACTAACCAATCAATATTACCCATAAGGCCTACAGCTTCTAATCATGAATTTACAACTTCTGACGTCACTTTATGAAAACCAAAAAAAACACTCCGGTTTAGACAGTTGAATGTGCACTGAACAAAGCATTCTAAGAAGAAATAGCAATGGTACTGATTCCGACATTAATACTGCCGCCTATATGATCAACTACCAAGGAAGGTGCCCAAATGCATATTGACAATGACAAATGCCTTATAACCAGGGCAACCAACAGTCAATAAAGTCAAAATTTTTCTGCCGTTTTGAAACTTCATGAAATCTCCACAAACCAAATTTCAAGCTCATACCATGAGGGAATCCCAAGTTATTAGGTCAAAAAAGTCAAAATTTATCATTAGGTCAAAATTTATCGTTAGGTCAGAATTTTCGTGCAGCACAGTTTTTTTCTCTTCATCGATTTTATTGAAACTACAACAACAGATATTGATATACTTTTGCAAGTTTAGTTGCAATTTTGTAATAGTAGTGGGTTTGTTGCGACTTCTGGCGTAATAATGCTGTTTTGCCCACTACTGGACGATTGAATAGTATGGAGGATAGGCATGGTAACGAAAGAAATGTGGTCTTACAGTACTTGGCTTGGTGAATGGTCAATCCATTATGCATATAACGTTTCAACTTCATGATGTTCTCAGGTTTTACTCCACTGTAGTCATTTATGTGCTTATCAATATATCATCCCCAAAGTTAAACAACCAAATATTTTAAAATTTCGAAGCATAGAGTGCATGAAAATGCTTCTGGTTTAACCTCAACACCTAAGGCCGAATTATTTTGCAGTTGCAAAGGCAGAAAATTTATAGGTCAAAACAAAGTCAATATTTGTAAATTATTAAGTCAAAATTTTACGTTTTTAGGTCAAAACATTGGTTGTCCTACTTATAACCTCAACAAGAATATTTTATAAAATATCAGTGCTTCACTGGACTGCATTAGTGACTTAAGCAGTGCAACAGACAGTACAGTTGCTACTGTTCTTGAAAATTCACTCACAGCATCAAATGGAAACATTAAAATTTGGCAGGATGCAACATGTGAGATCCATTGCATGAAACAAATAGAAAATAGGAAAACCTAAACAGTACGAAATCACAACTACACCATTTCCACACAACACATTGCAGCTGCATGTTACTTGAATAACTGCATGAATGAATACTTCACAGCAACAGATTCATACTTGTAAATCTCACATCATCAAGCAATTTTGGAACACGAAAACGTTAGAGTATCATATGACACCTAAACCACAATATTACAACAAAACAATTTGCAGCTGCACCTGAAGTACTACGTCCAGCAATGGTAACTTCACACTATTGAATAAAACCCACATTATCACAAAAACAGCAATTCAAAGCTGCTTTTACTAGGTAGGCCTACTGCTGCCTATGAAAGCATAACAGCACCAAACGGAGCCTTGAAAACTTCACAGCATGAAACAAACATGATACGTGCAAACTTCACAGCATCAACTCACATCATTTGCAGCAACATTTTTGTTGTTATAGCTCAAAAACACTTAGCCGCATCAACAGTTTGACGCCTACAAAGGTTAGTGTTAGTTAGAATGGTGAGTTACCCCTACATGTTCCTAATTTTAAAGATTTCTAAACCAAATTTGAATGAGGTTGTTTCAATTAGCCCGTATTTGATTTGGGCTGTTGGAATTCATCCAAATGTTTATAATAATATGCAAATCTGATTGAACCTCGTCTAATTCATCCAGTTGGTTCCAATAGAACCTATGTTTGAATGAGGCTGTTTCAATTACACAAATATGTTTGACGTTGTTGGAATTTACCCAAATGTTTCCGAATGTATCCAAATTTCAGTGAAGCTTTTGTATATCAAACAAATTGGAATGAAGCTGCTTGAAGTTACCTAAATTGAATAAAGCTGTTCCACTTGGCCCAAATTTGAATTGAGCTATTGCCGTTTGCTGAAAATTGGTTTGGGCTGTTGGAATTTACCGAAATTTTTCTAATTTATGGAAATATTTCCAATTTCACACAAACTTGAATGAAGTTGTTCTATGCATTTGGGCACATTCCAGTATACGTATTTTTAGGTGTAAATGCGTATTTTTAGGTTTACTTGCGTATTTTAAGGTGTAATTTTGCAAAAATTTCTCGGGGGCGTGCCCCCGGACCCCCGTAGAATGATCGTCCTAAAGTTGATTTGTGACGTCACACGATTGTGACGAAACTTGGCCCCCCTTCGGAAATTTCCTGCGTACGCCACTGCCCATGCCGTACGCTTATGGATTTGACCGTTCGCTAAAATGTTGCGACATCACCGATCTGTGACGTAATTGCGGTCGGCCCCTGATTAAAATCTGACATGCTTGGGCACTCCTTTGACTATACAATGAATTGCAAGTTGCATTAACTTGAAGCAAAATTAAAGTCACAACAAGTTGTATAAATTCGAAAATATTGAAAAAATCTGTTGAAAAGATTAATACACGTAAAAATATAAAAATTATCAAAAACATTAAAAAATATCAAAAATTCGCAAGTAGGAAAAATATCGAAAACATGGAAAATATCAAGAACTCAAAATAACAGAAAAATTTGTTGAAAATATAACCATAACGACAAAATGTGAGAATTATAAAAAACACGAAACAATATTTATAAAAATCAAAATACGAACACATGAGGTTGGGAGAATCCTACTTGATCGTGCTGATTGCCTGCAAAATGCCTATCGTAAACCTCTCCTATGACTAGCTTTCTACATTTTCATGATACAGACGTACTGCAATTGAGTGAAACACCTGGGATTTCAACCTAGAAAAAGCAAAACTGTCCTAGCCAGCAGTTAGCTGCTATTGTAAATCACCTTCCCTGGAAGCCACCGCCGCAAGTCGCTGAGCAACCATTCCATGGAAGCCACGGGTTCCATCCAACACATGGTCCGGCGTCGCATTCCTGTTCCTGTTGTGAAAATGAACCAAAGAACGTGAAGTTGATGTAGTTCGATTAGTTGAAAAATGCCTTTCATGAAGACGTCAGTTCGTTGCATATATGCCGATTTGCAAAGGCAAACGGTTTTTGTGGCCAAGGAACGGATTGCTTCTGGAGGTAATTATTTTGTTATGTTCAACCTAGGGCAACAATCACTACCCTCGTATGCCATCATACAGGCCATACCTTCTTGTTTCTAATGCGAAAATCAATATGCCCACTGTAAGTGTAGCTTGTTGATCACAAATAAACGTCAAATTGAAAAACTGGTTGAGATCGAATTAAGCCAAGATTTTCGGATTAATTTAACCCTAAATTAGAAGTTTGCTGTCATTCCAGCTCAATATGAAACGACAAGCGGCAAACGCATACAAAACATTTGTAACTAGAGTACAATGTACGCAAACTAAGAACTTACTTCGCGGTCTTTTCCAACACATGGTGGCCTTCCGGGCAAGCCGTTACGGCAACCTCGGATTTTGACTTGCACTCCTTTCCCGCAAGTTACCGAACATTCGGTCCAAACACTCCACGAGTACCAACCGGAGGGACCTGGAAAATGGTAATGGTTTCTAGTACTCGGCTGCCAAGATTCGTGTGTCGAAATTTTGAAATAGCTGAAGGTGCATAAAAATTTAATGGTGAATCTGTACACATCAGATTTAATGTTCATCAACATTTTTCGTTATGTTTACAGCGATTCGGCAATCCAAGCTACTGCTCGTGTTCGATGGTTAAAGAACAACCGTAAATTAAATAGAAAAGCTCGGTTTTGTTCCACTTGAACAAGAGCTCAGACTGGTTACCCGGTGAGCAAAACATACACTTCAAATGTTAAAACAATAGGTGCTCAATATTTGCCGAGAAACGCGTATATTCGATAAAGAGACCTTTGCTTGAATAACACAGAAGTTTAGGTCATTGATCTATTTGTTGATGTGAAATACAAGAATATAAAGAAACCATTCGGTGATAGACATCAAACATATATATGGTGGCCCATGCCGGCCACCCCAAAAATTTTCCTCTTTCTGGCATTTTTTTTAATTACAAAAAATACAAAAATTTTTCAAATAGAATCGCAAATTGAAACCTTTTCGTTCCATAAACATTTTACTTTAATTTCAAAAACACTTTCGCTTCGCAAATGGTTTCTAAATAAAAAACATTTTCGTTTGGAAAAGAATTTTACTTTCGTTTCAAAATCACTTTTGCTTTGCAAATGGTTTATGAACAAAACATTTTCGTTTCAAAAAAAAATTATTTTCGTTTCGGAAACACTTTCACTTTTTTTTCGGAAACACTTCATTTTGTAAAAAAAGTTCATCAAAGGCATGTCGAAAACAAATCGCATCAGCTTTTCTGGTCGTGGCCCATTCGTGCCACCCTCCGTTGAGGGCCAGTGCTTCCACTTGAGAAGGCTTGATTTGCAGATTCTCCTATGCCAGGGGTGGGCAAATAGCGGCCCGCGAGCCAAATCTCTGGCGTAGAGTAAGTGAATGGTATGTTTTACGCTACTTGTGGCGTAGAGTAACTTGTGGCGTAGAGTAAGTGAATGGTATGTTTTACGCCAAGAGAAGCGAATGGATTGGGCGCATGGGGAATAGTGATTGTGATGCAGTCTGTCGGTATTGGAGTAGTGGTGGTCTGTAGCCATGGTAACTGGTTGAAAAGTTAAAAACTGCTTCGTGATTTTAGGTAGCCTAAATAATTTTTTTGGGGATCATTTGTCAAAGTTGCAACATGTGCCTACCAAATTTCAATGTTTTTGGCGATGTAGGCAGACATTTTATAACTGAAAAATTCAAGGATAGCCTAATTGTTCCAGTTTTGATGACCTTCAAAAGTGTAACGAACTCCCCATGCCTTTACTTGGAGAAATATCGTATTTTGCATTGGCATATTGTCACGCAAAGAAGTTACTTTTTATCAGTAACGGTGCCACCTCCGGTTATTACTACAGCTTATCAGATTATGACGAAGCAACGCAAAATGGAGATGCTGCAATTTAAACTGTTGACTGATATGTTGCTTTTCCGGAATAGAAGTGTGTGGCCGATTACCGGAGTTCATGAACTTTTGTCTAAAAATAAGAAACGTCAATTTTGTCTTCAGCTTTCAGGAATAAAGGTCTTCACTCGTGTAGTAGTGTTTGCACACTGGAGAGACATGTTGCCCCTTGGCTGTGTGCCTCCAGCCAAGGTTAGGCTAAAGTTACGTTCTGCAGCTAGGTTTACATACACGAAAGTTGGATTCACGGCCGAGGGTGACAGGCTGTAGCCTGAAAGTCACGTTATCCAGTTCAACGTCGATGTGAAAATGTCGCTGTGCATCTTTATTGAATGCGCATCTGCACTGAAACTCATCTGGTATCGTGCTTTTTCAAGTAGACTGTATTTGACTGTTTTTTGTTTTTTTTCACTAAAACGTTTCAGTCATTTGTCCGACCCCGAATTACCTGGATAGCCGTAACAGTGTTAAAACTCGCCGTAAAGGCCAATCTACTCTGAGGACGTGCAAGGAGTAGCCGCGCAGGATTCTTTGTTTGTTTAATTGCGTCAGGCAAATCTGCGCCGTTCTCGGCTCGGCAACTTCTGGAAGAGCTCAAAACGTTACGCCTCGTAGCGTTTCCGACGGCAAGTACGCCTGCTGCGACCGGTGCGCGAGTTCCAAATGTTCTGTCAGCAGGTCCACTGTTATCATATTGACCGTTGAGGGAATTAATAAACTTAGCGGAACAGCATTGAATAGTGATTTCGTTAGGCAAGTAATGCAGGAAACGTTTGAATTTAAAGAGTATACTGTTTTTCAGTAAAATACCTCGTGCTTCGTAACGTATAGCTTTGAAATTCTTGCATAGTTAGCCTACTGTGCTAGTACTGACTAACACACTAGGGTATTTCACTAACATGCCTCTGGTTAGGGGCCTGTTTGCAAGTGTTTCTAACTTCACTAAATTGTCATGCAAACACTATTAACGCAATCGTGGGGCAATCACGGTTTAAAACTAAGATTTGATGGCGCCGTAACCTTTAGCATGGCTTGGGTTTCCACCTTTTTGAGATAGTCCCTATACGACATCCTTTTCAAAAATTATTTCCGTTTTTATTAGAACAGCAACATTTTCTTGAATAATTTTTGCCTGCGTTGGTTACATCCATCTTTTGATTTTTACATTTTTGTTTTCGACGTTGGCGCAAATGTCTGTTTTTAAACACTCGTGCAATCGCTGAACCTTCGGGCAGCGCACCACTTTATTCTATGGGTAAGATCGCAAACGTGGCTTACATGTGTAGCAGGCACATTGCCTACTACAACTAAAATATTGAACAACAAAACAATCCACAAAGAAAATAAAAAGTACACAACAATAGACGAACGGAATCCAACATCAGAAGACTAAAACAACTGCTGAACAAACCTAAAGTCAACTGGGCGCCGCGGAGCGTGCGTCGATAACAGCTAAAAGCAATACTGCGAGCACGCATTAAGCGCGCCTTCTATCAAGCTTCCTTTCACGATTTATTCAGGCAAAAAGCCAGACAAACAATGGCGGCGTTGCTACACAAAATGACGTAGAGCCACGCCCCAACCAGATGAAAAGCTGAAGAAACAATGGCGGCGTTGCTACGCAATATGACGCAGAACCTATCAAGAAATACCACTCAGATTAATGAGGTTTTATGAACCTTATGGGAATTAACCCAGGAAACAGAGTCCCTACAAATAGGCCGATTTTAGCAATAAAAAATCAGATTGGTACTAGGACCTTCCGACGGTACTAACCTCCTTCTGGAGTATTAAAACTCTTAAAGTTTTTGCTTTGGAAGTAAAATCAATTCTGCCGCCTTGCACACCACCTGGCTGGTTAAGTTGTGGAGCTCTAGCGTTGCGATAACATAAGTTCGCCACTATCTCCCCAATCAAGAGTCTTTGACTGAGTAAGTCCTTTAGACAGGACTGCTTCAGTCAACACGAGTGGCTTTGTCTGGGTGAATTTATGACACTCAGGACCGTAAAATTGGAAGCTCCAAAATACTGTTTCCACCAGTTTTCGAGAAAGCCCAAGTCAACATGAAAACTTACTTTGTTGACATTAAATCTTAAAACGCGTTCCCGAACGAACGATCTGAGAAACGTGATATTTACATGGGATACTGGCTAACTATGTAATTAAGGATCAAACTCCCGTCGAAAGACGTTTACACGATCAAACTTATTCAAAAGGCTGATCTGAACTTTAACAACCTGCATTAGCAAGCAGTCCGTTTTGAATTATGTTGTAAAATATAGGATACCTTTAGCACATAGTACAGATTTGCTGATTGCAGAAGTTGTTGCATGAAATGTTCTTGACTGTGAATTTGATTCGAGCGAATTCCTTTATGGAGCATTTATCTTATATTAGTGCATGCCTATTGTTGCTTTTGTTTGTGTATCAACTTAAATAAACAACAGTCAATAAAAACAAAACCAATTGTGTTCACTTCGTTAGAATATTTAAAGAGGTATCAGAAGTAGGTCAGATGGTTAACGCAAGTCATGAGACTTGTGACAACTGTCTGAGATATGGGTATAAAACGGACCCACCCGTAGGAATTCTATCCTATCTAAAAACGACATTGTTAGTTTTAAAATAAACCCGAAACCTTCCGTTATACATGCTGGATAGCGCACTTGCTTGATTGCAAACAAACAATTTTGCTCGCGGCTTTAGACCTATCTGTCAACGTTCGGCCAAATCACAGAATGGACAAAAGAATCCAGCACATAGTTTATAATAGAATTTAAGCAGAGGGAGGAACATACTGATATGGAAAAGGTAAATTTAAACCTGGCTTTATGTGGTTTGCAAGTTTTCGAAATGATCGTGAAGTTCGATTCCGACTTGATACTTCGAAACAAAATGAAATTTGCAAGATTTACAAAATTGCGTGAAGAACACAATGCCATAAGTAAGGATTTGAGAAAAACATACGTTTCACTTAACAACTGTCTTTACAGCTAATGCCTTTTTTCACCGTCAAACTCTTGTTTTTCGTAACGTAGAATATGATTTCCTTGCACAATTTTTCTTTCATGTCTTTTGTTCATATCTTCACTACGTACCAGGGTCGGATTTTTCACAAGTGGAGGCGTTTCTCAAGGGGATATTATTCAATGTCAAGAAACATTCTATCATTAGTTAGCTGTAAACATATAATCATATGTAAAATCGTACAATAAACTGTTACGGTAAAAAGTATTATTTTATTTGGCTTGTGGGCCAAGATACTTTTTCCGCATTTAGCTACATCCGAAATACCTACATGGGTTCGTCCATGGATGTAACAAGGACGGTGTTCACGAAAGCCATGTTCGCTTGACCCCCCTAAAAGACTTCTAATCTTGTTTGATATTATCAAAGACTCAGTATTTTCAGTTTTGTATATTTTATTATAAAATAAAGACAATATATTCAATGGTACTCACCAAATAGATGAATCTCCACTCTTTACTCTCAGAATGGATTCGAATACAGCAATACAGACACACATGTAATTTACACCTGGCTAAAGCACTATTCTGATTCGATTGTCACAGACAAACAATGTGTAGAGCTCTGCTACTGACTGTGTCTGGATCGTGATCAGCGTTTTTACACATTCTTTAAGTCTCGCCTTTTCCTGTATCATTCTCTCGGGCACATCACGTACGTTATTTCCGCAAAGCGATTCTGTGCTGTAAACGTTTACAGAGAGTTTAGCCTTTTATATTTAAATAGTAATAAAGTTTCGCTCTCTGAATGACTGATGTGTCTCAGAACAACGGGACTCTATTCTCCGATCATGTTCATGGTTCAGGGAGACAGAGCTCCGCCGTCTGAACGGGTTTCATTGAACAGACCACCAGCACTTCGCCTTGTGTTGGGCGAGAGCACTAGGCTGTTCGGCCTCGGCTTGGAGCGGTCCTCAAGAAATCAAGCCAAGCGGCATTTCGCTTTAGCGACCTCTTGTTTTCCGGGAAGATAACTGCAAGACTGAGCAAGGCATCGGCCTTTTGACCATATCAGTCAGGCAGCGGGCGGCCAATTTGGACCAGCCAAATTTGCGCTGTGGAAGGACAGCATCTCTCCCGGACAAGCCGTTTATAGTCACTGAAGAACGAGTATCTTCTACTCGATTTCCAATGCCCGTCTCTTGACTATAGAAGGAAGTCTTAAAGAAGAGCTAGCGCCTCTATAGCTTAACCCTCAAACTGTCACAGCTTTATTGGGCAGAGCCGGTATCTCGTTCTGGTCTCTTGACTATAGAAGGAAGTCTTAAAGAAGAGCTAGCGCCTCTATAGCTTAACCCTCAAACTATCACAGCTTTATTGGGCAGAGCCAGTTTTACTTCAGAGGATGACAAACTCAGGGCAAGGCAAACCAAAGAAGGAGTTCTTAATTCAGAGAAAAGCGAACTGGTTCGATGACCAAAAATCGGCCTTTTTATAGTCGAATAGTCATGTGACTGGTCACAAGACTTTTCTATTCTTAGTAACATTTAGGGGGCGTATACCCATGATTCGGAAATTACTTC
>Ga0210059_1009785_pt1 | contig 14899 bp, 10 predicted proteins | sample Ectturendosymbi2_FD_188042 | JGI IMG/M metagenome (GOLD analysis project Ga0210059, IMG submission 188042) | Ecteinascidia turbinata endosymbiont from Florida, USA - Sample 2 (SPAdes) (version 2) | ecosystem: Host-associated > Tunicates > Ascidians > Unclassified | place: Key West, Florida...
ACATTTTACTGCAATTCATAATAATAGGCCAATAGCGTATGGGGGGCCCCACGTGAAATTTCGGGGGGGGCCTCACTTACCCTTGCCACGGCACTGATTAACCAAAAGTGTGGTGCGTAAGCATCACACCACATGAAGCTAATTGTTGTATCTAGATGATTATTTGTGATTCATAAGCAACAGACGCCCTTATCAATCGAATGTAGCTGAGCTACTGAATTAGGGGACTTGCTTATTTAGGCCAGGGTACTTACAGACATGGGCGCAATTACATTGGGGACACGGGACCCGGGGGAAGTGTCAGTAAATAGGGTGCATGACTTCGTCAAAACATCTTTAAGGGTGCACCGTAGCGAAAAAGGTTGAAGAGGACTGGCGTGCAGAACATTGATTATATTCTTTTGCTGGTAAAAACTGATTCGCTTGTTTAAAACATACCAACAAATGCTAGGCAGCATCATGCCTAATTTCAAGTATTGATGGTAAAACTTAATCTCCGAGCGGTTTTCATTTTACACTTCTACGATTTTTCTGTGGCATGCTGTCAGCCATTCCCATAACGTGATGGTCAGTTTTGCGTTTTTTGTCTTTGTACGTCATACTGCTCATTGTTTCTTGTTATGAGTAAGTTGCATGTTATACGTGGTTAAAAAACATTGCCCTGAGGAAGCCCACTTGAATAGGTGGGTGAAACGTCGGTTGATAATAAAAATCGCCAGGAGAACTAATTTATCTGTTTGAATCTTTAAAGGTTCACTTCTTATGGTAGTAGGCGTTTTGATAGCGGTAAACCACGTAGTTTTATTAGTGGCGTAACTAGAGCTTTGAGCCAGGGGAAAAACTTAGCTGACAGGGACCCACTGGCCACTGTGGTGGGCCCACTAGCCAACATTCATAAAGAAACTTGAGAAATGATGGTGAATCCGGATGTGGATGGTTATAGTAAAACCCTAAATCACCTAAAAATACTCCGAAAACGCAAAAAACAGCAACCTACCGGAAACCACAAGATTACTAAAACCGAAATATAAGCTTAATGGGGTCCCGGCTTGTACATTTAGCTTGACAGGGGGGCGATTCGCCCCTTTGCCAATGCCCCCTGGATTTTAAAATTTCTTATTTTTCTTGTAAACAATTTTAGTAGAAAACTGTTTTCCTCTTAGTTTTGACTTGATAAAATGAAATATCACCACTGTTGGCCCCACCTTGGAAAAATGTTTTTGGCCACCACTGGAAAAATCCTCCATGGTATTGCCCCCCTGGAAAAAAAACTTCTGACTCTTATCGTTCTGACTGACAAGTCTTGCTAGGTCAGGAGTTTTCAACCTTTTTTTGCTCATGGCCCACTAAATTAGTGAGAAATGGCGTTGGCCCATTAACGTTCAATGAAAAACACCAAGTTTACACGCAATTTTGAGTTTATGGTAGAAATTGAGTTTATGGTAGAAAAGCTCTGTGGTCCAGTGAAAACAGCGTCATGGCTCACTACTGGGCCAATGGCCCATAGGTTGAAAACCTCCGGGCTAGGTAAACTAAAGTCACAATTTATGGTTTAGTCAAAAACCATTGCAATGCTTCTTTGAAAAGTAACCTGCTTGGAAAATCTGCACATAGCCAGTAGCCTATTGTGTAAATTATCGTAAAGTACCTGGCTATTGCTGTCAACGAAGCGCATTTTGTGACTGTTGCCCTAACGGTGGGCATTTTCTTTGTGGTGTAGAAGGGGAGTTTTGCAAACATCCATTTGCATTGTATTGTGAGCAACCTGAAAATGATAAGCAAAATGTTGACGTTGCTCCCCGTGGAAAAATTTCTGCGGACACCTATGATTGTTGATTGCTTTAGATATATGACTTTATCCTTGCTTTCGCGCAGATGAATTATTGTTAATATTACTACCTGCCATAAACCTGTTCCATAAAAACTGGGCAAAGCACTGAAAACGCTTCCATCAAGTGGGGGCAGGCTATACTGATTTGACTTTAATCCAAGACCAAAGTAATTACTTTTACTTTAGTTTGCAATACGCTCTTAATGCGAGCTTAAGCCTGGTCAAGGTCAGTGGGCCCGTCAAAATCAAAACTGAAGCGTGATTTAAAGTACTTCACTGTGTTTAGTCACAAGTAAAGCTACAACAGTCTATCTACTGTACACTACATGTGTAACGCGCATGCCAATTCCGAAAAAGTATCAGTTTAACAAGAGTTAAAACATGTGGCTAAATTTTCGAAAGAACGGCTAAATTCTCAAAAACGTTAAGCTAACAAATGACTAATGGTTAAATTAAAATATTTCTGGCTGAACATCTTGAAACTAGGCCGAATCTAGCCATAAAATGCCTAAATTGATAATATCATTTTTCTAAAGCGTAACAGTGACCAATGCACCTTCTTACCTTACAATGAATCCCTTGCAGACTATCAGCGATGAGGACAAAAGGCACGATCGTCACTTGTGTTAACTCATGTGTTAGGATGTGTGCTTAACTGCAAGAGTCTCAAACCTTGAGTTTTCAATTCAAGAGTACTGGTTTACCAGATGAAGCTTTTTTTAGACAATGAGTGCAAAATGATTACCGACAAACACAAAAAAAACTTAGCCAGGTACTTAAATACCCAAGGATGAAGTTCATCATTAATTGTAGGTTTTTTTACGTTCAATGTGAAAATTACGGCAAAGAAAGTTTCGATGCAAAGTATATAAGCAAGAAATAGATCACTTGAAAATATTTTTCCGAATTTCCTTATTTTTGGCAACTATGCAGGCACGGCATTGCAATTTGCTTTGAGCTTGCATGAAACAGATCCCTGCTACGTGTTTTTTGCTGTTATGACTTTAGGGTTCCTGCAGTTGGCGGCAAGCTGAGGATCTATTTCGCACTCTTTTGCCTTTGATCATTTAAAGAGTTGATTAAAAATGCTGGAGTGCATAAAAACGTGCTTTGTGAGATAGACGAAGAATACGTTCTGATGTTCTCATGTACAGTAGTTCTCATGTACAGTAGTACTCATGTACAGTAAAATTGTAAAAACCTAATTTATAGAAATGTCATACTGTATAAGAAAAATCACTAAAATTTACTTGAAATTGTAAGCGATGCTTGAGTCTGAGTCTAATGAACCTTTACTTTCCGCAGAAGGAGCACAAGAGCTGAGGGGCGATCAACTCTACTACAAACTTGACAACAACGAAGCAAAGCCATTGAGAGATAAGGGTCATTTAACAGCTATTCAAACAGCCAGACATAATGATGCACAAAAAGTAATTTTTTGTGGAGATGAAAGTGTTTCGCAAGGACTGCCATAAGTGCATTCAGAGAGACAGTATACAGCATAAGTGACGTCAGAATAAAAGCGCGTATTTGCGTATGGTTTGTATATGTTCTTGCCTAATGACTTTATAGTGCTGTGTGTTTGATTTACTGATTAACAATGTAGTTGTTAGTGCTAACCCACGTAACGTTAAAATATACTGAACCACGAGCTGAAAAGACGCTGCGGTTCAAGCGTTGTAATAAAACGGCTCGGAACGCAACAGCAACATTTGTTGAGAAAAATCTATCAAATACTGGCAGTGTCGAGAAAAAGGTCTGAATGTATATTTGGCACTTTTCTGCTTAAGCGTGTTAGTAATTAGCGTGTTGGTGATATTCAAGTGCTTGCCGTAAACAGGAAACATTTTGATGCTGAAACAAATCTTATGCTCTCAAGACCAGTGGCGTAACTAGTGGTTTAACACAGGGGGCAAAACATAGCTGAAGGGGCCCACTAACCACCGTGAGGCGCCAATCTCAGAAAAAAGTAATGAGTCCGGATGTTTTTTACATCTATATTAGCTAAAAAACGAAAATAAAGGAAAAATGCAAAAAAAACAACAACTTGGCATACTAAATATCAAAATGTCAGCTTAAAGGGGGGTCCAGATTTTACATTTAGCTTGCCAGGGGGGCGCCTCGCTCCCCCTCAGTTACGCCACTGCTCACGAAAAACTGTAAAAAGCCTCTATAATCAGACCTACATAATATCCTTTGGTTAAAGCAGTGGTTCCCATCCTTTTTGATCTAGCGACCCCATTCGAAAACCTACATAAGCGCAGCCATTACCTACAACTCTGAAGTTGTTCAAATAACAACCAAGGTAAAAATACTGTCATTTCATATGTTAGATTCACTGTTTTTGCATTCTTATAGAGAACAAACAGCACATATGCTGATCAGCGGGAAGACTGAGCTTGCAGCTGTGCAACTAGTCTTGAAATTCTTGGGGGCGTGCTGGTGAGACCTAATTTTGTGTCATTCTCAACGTCCTGTCTATTCTTTGGCTATTGTTTTACGTAATGTGCACAAAGGGTTGAAAATCCAGCCTCACAGACATGGGTGGATATTAGAATTTAGGAGCTCAAGGCAAACTCTCAGAAAGGTGTCCGAAAGCAGTTGTTGAGGGAACCCTTTGGCACATTTGCACATAACTTTTGCTTTATTTCGAAAGACATGACTTGTTTCAGTAGCTCGAGAGTGGTTCATAAGTTTTTTAACAAAACAATGCAAAAACTTAAACTCTCAAAGGGGATTCGCGGCATCTCTGAAATAATAAGGGACTGAGGCAACTGCCTACCGTTCGCTTCTACTATCCGCCCCTGCTCTCAGAGGTAGGTGGAAATGAATGGAAGCAAACAACGAAAGGGGAACATAGGTTTGGGTATGATTGTTGCATAGCACACCACAAATGCGTCAGGGACTTTTCAGAGAAGAAGCTATGTGCTGAGTAATCATTTGGCAGTTGAAAATAAACTCAGACATGAATAACATAACCATTTCATTCAGAAAGTGAATACACGATTGTTACTTCGAGTTTAAATTGCACGAAATGCGAAAGCACTATCTTTGTAGAATGCAACAGTTTGCTCGAATCGAATTTACTGCAAACTATTCTATGTTAGAAAGTTACTTTGAACGTTTATTCACATACACAACACTATCTCTTGTTAGGCCTACTCGTAAGATCCCGTCATTTGACAACTGTACACTACTTTTTCCTGGAATCATGAGCTTGAACCATAACAAAAACAAAATAATGAATGTAATACGGAACTATAACGATAAAATATCGGTTGTGTTTTGGTGGAATTTCAGATGCTTACGAAGCTGACCTAATCTCAGCATCACTGGGCAGCGCTTACTTTGTCTAGTGCTGGCGTGTTTCTACGACAAAGTCGATTGAAACTGTATAATAAAAACCGAATAGGAATTATAACGGAGGTAATGTGAACACTTCACATAAATCTGTTCGTGTTTCGGTTTTGCTGATGTAGCACAAAATGTTGACATACGCAATTTTAAAATTTTGAGTAATCAGCAATGCAGTTTCACTTCTAATGCAGTTACCCTTCAACGTTTGGTCAATTTCAAAGCAAACTTCTTTTTTCTGCACCTATTGCTCGCTGCGTATGCATCAAACTAAATAGTTAACGTGGTTCGCTGAATTGGAAGAATGTTATGTGAGATGTCACTCTGATTAGAAGGGAGATCAATCTGAACGTTTATCTCACCTGCCCATAGTTCCAATCGTATACCCACAGAAAGCAAATTTTTGAGGCTGCTGTACGCGACCCCACACCCACTCCTCTGCGACCCACTTTGGGGTCGCGACCCACTGGTTTAAAGAAACGACAGGGCATTGTTCTACTTGTCAAACGTAGACGCATCTTTTGCATTCACAGATTTATTACACAGAGGCGTGGCCCTTTTAAGCTTGGTACTGCACGACCACGATTTTATGACGACCAACAGGAATGCCCCTAAAAGTTTTAAATCTACTTTTTCGTGCAATTCGTAAAAATTCCTTAAAACTTTCGTTCAAACTTACAAGCTTAAGTCATTTCGACTTGCTAAAAAGCAGTTTTTGGAATTTTTTACTCTGCAAAAATATAGTCGTTACACTTCTTGCGTTTGTTAAACTCTGCCATGAAGTTCTGTTTGCATGACATAGATTGTTTGTAATTACTCGGAGCACTAAACTTCAAAAATTATAAACGTGTTTCACGATACTTGGTGGTGGGAGGTGATCAGTGTTGGTAAACAAAGTGAGTGACTTGGAAAAGATAAGCGTAAAACCCCGAAAAGTTAGGGATTTTTGATTTTGTTGCTTCAACATACTTTTGTATACATGCAACATGTGCTGTACGAAATTATATGCTGCCTGACAGAAGTGCAGTGTAGAAAGCAGGTCTGAAACTCCTGGAGTTTCTAGATATCCCTGGGTCTGATGAACATTGGTGGCACATCGCAAATTCGCGTGGTTTGCTGTTGTTTGCAGGAAACAAGATACAGTAGAATCAAATGCAAGCCTGCACTTGTGAGGTACGGTCTGCACAGGAGTCACAGGTGACTTCAAGCACACTGCATTGCCGGTTAGACGTAGAAAATGAATCATTGCATGATCAGCAAAGTCAAGGAAATGGGCTGCAGCTAATCCTGACCTAGCAATTTGATAAGGCGTTGCTCCGAAGGAACAATCGAATTCACAGCGAAGCGTTGTGTGGAAATTCACAACAAAGGCTGTATTGAATTCACAACGAAGCGTTAAACAATACGCTCTTAGTCCTGCGTGATCGTCAGTCGTCATGCCTCAATCTCTCCGTTTCTGTCTGGTGCCCACTATGCACATTCACCACTCAGGCTCAGTAAAGATACTGGTGTCTGTGGGTCCATCGCGCTGCTGATCGGTTTGTACGGGGTGCCGTTTGTAAAAGAATTGTATCGAGCAGATTTAGCACAAAAACTGCTAAATCAGTCAGATTTCGCTAAATCTTTCTGATATAGCTCCTAACCGCTCAACTACTGTATAGTCTCAAAGCGTGTCGGCCGTGACGAATAGTTATTGGCTGTTTGGCAACGAGAGTGATAAATCTAAAACTTGCGTAAAAAGTTGCACCAAGACCACCACCACTACAAAAACTTTACTGCCATCCATCTTCTACACTAACCAATATTATAACAAATAAGTACTAATGAGGGCCTGAAAATACCCTGCTTTCAGCGACGCCAGGGGAGATCTTTGCGTCTAACAGTAGCTGTTGTCACCATTGCTGACAATTAACTATCCAATAGCTATTCGTCACGGCCGATACGCTTCAACGCTGTAGTTGAACAGTTAGGAGCTAAATCAGACAGATTTAGCAAAATCGATTTCTGTTCTGATTAGCTAAATCTTACCAATTTATCTACCTCTTCCACTTAGCTAAATCACTTCCGATTTAGCTAAATCTGTTCTGATTCAGCTAAATCTGACTGGTTTAGCAGTTTTTTGTGCTAAATCTGTCCGATATAATTTTTTACGAGCGGCGCGCCGCGGGTTTGCTGACCGAAGGGAAAAATCTAATGCCTTGGCTTGATTGACCTCGCTTTTATTCTTCGCTTTCGCTTACAAGCTGCCGTTGTAAACAGAACGACATGTTATTACTATAAGTAGAAAATTTATTGTTACAAAAAGTTTTTTTTCAGCAAAGCGTCAAAAATTTTGTAATACAGAAAATTGATGTTGTTCATTTATTCATTTACTTATTCCTCATCGGCGGAGACTTTCGTCCAAAAATACCATTTGCGCGTAGGTATAAACGAAATGCAGAAACTGCGCAAAACAAGAAAGTAACACGCAATAAAAACATAACACAGACGCGACAAGTGCAGTACTTCAACAGACTATATGTAGAGTAAAGCAAAAATAATGAAAAAAAACAAGAAGCAAACGCAATGAAACAAGTTTGTTTCAATATGCTGCGTAAAATAGATTAATAAAACACATGAACTGCATACCAAACACCAGAAAAAACACTGCTATTCCAGAAAAAAGCACAAATAGGTCTAATTTATTTATGTCAATAAATTACTTTGTAAATTTAAATAGTTGAAGTTAGAATTCCGCATACGGCTTCGCACCCCTATTACGTTTGTCCGCGGTTCAGGGCGTACAGAACCCATAAAACATTATATCTCATACCTGCAGTTTTTCACAGCAGCGGACACCCGATAAAAGGAAACACGCTGCTCAGTTAAAATTTGAGCAAGTTTAAATCGGTAGTGGTTGAGACACGGCAAAAACAGGAATGAGGAACCTATTTCCTATCAAGGACCACATAAATGTAACGATAATTCTGACTCGGACCACATTAAATATTCACGCGAGCCGCACCTTCCACACCCTTGCTATAAAAGCACATGGCGTTCAGTGGCAGAAGTATATCTCATGGGCATGTGCAGTAGGCCTTAATTTAGGGTTGCCATACGTCAGGTTTTTCCCGGACATGTCCGGGATTTTAGTGGCCAAATATGCGTCAGGGAGAAATGTTAAAAAGTGCTTCAATGTCCGGGATTTTGGAATAATGCCTTTCATGAAATCTAATCGCAATGTTTTCACAGTAAGAATTACTAAGTGCTAAAGATTAAAGTTTGTAATTTTTTACTATTAAAAATGGCTAAGCAAAAATGTAAATTTACTGACGAGATGACGGCAATACATCCATGTTTCCGGAAAGGTAGAAATGAATGGGAAGCAGAATGCTTAGTTTGTAAACCAGGAACATGCATCTCGGTTTCATACATGGTATCGCAGATTTAAAATCACATCTCATTTCTGATAAACAGTGCAAAGCAGTAAGTGGAGCTTCCTGATCTAGTAAAGTGACAAATTATTTTGCCACAACGAGATGTAAAATAGAAGATGAAGTTAATTTTTGCTGTTTTTGTTTTGTACTGTATTTATCCTATTCACACGGGAAAGCGACGGTGGCAATGTGCTTTGGATGCATCTGGAATTTGTACCATAATAAAAGTGTATTCGTCGCAAAAATCGGTTACAATGACTAACATAAATCTGTCAGGAATTGCACCTCATCAGATATGGTAACCCTACCCTACAGCATTTCAACAGATAAGCATGTACCCCTTCAGAATTTTGACAGATGAACATGTACCCCTAAAGTTCCTTGTGACAAAATATTTTCTCATGATTATTCATGTATATATTTAACAATAAACATATAATCACTTTTTGAAATAATGTTAAGTGATATATGTATAAATATTTGAAAATAAACAACGTGTAGATATATTTTTACCTCCTATTGCTAACCTTAAATGTACCCCTTCGGATAGGCAAATGTACCCCTGGGGGTACATGTACCCCAGGTTGGGAACCCCTGCTCTAAATGTTATGAAAAAGTTTTGTATGTAGGCCCAAAATATTTAGACAAACTTAAACCCGAGCCCGACCCGACGCGAAAAGCCCGGCCAGACTTATAACTTTGCACCATGTCAAAAGTTTCATTCTAAGAGTTCTACTTGCATAACGACACAAAAATATATTTGAGATTAAATCATCAAAGTGTACAACGGTGAATTGGGAAAAAAGTACCAAGTTTCACCTTCAACACGAAAAGAATGTCCCACAAAACTAGGTGTGATGTATCTGTAAAGCAAATGTTTCGCACTTGGATGAATACATTGCTGCATTGTGGGTTTGGTTAAACTCAGGTAACTCAGATGACTTACGAACCAATGTATTCAGCACAAGCACGAAGTGTAAGAGTCAAGGAAAAAATATCTATTGGATTTGTTGGCCACCATTGTCGCGACATTACAAGACGATAGGATAAATGTATGTTTTATCGTTAGTTCCGGGGTCAAGTCCCTACGTTTTAAGCTATAGGTCAATATACAACTAAATAAATACTGTAGGCTACATCTCTAACGTTTTGATTGAAATCTTGTTCACTGATGGTTGAAAACAGTCTTTCGCCAGACTCCCCATCCCAAAACTAAGTCTCCACAATAGTGCTGGTTTTTGTCTTCGGCAAAAGCTTCGCAGAGATTTGCCTGAAAATCTCACTTTCTAGCATTATGTACACCAGCATCATTAAATTATATGCTGTCTGTTTCTGAATACGTGACAACCAACGTTACAGCAAAGCCAGTTACATTTCTGCACGGAACAAATCATGGCTGTACTGTGGTCTCTCACATGTGCAGCTGTAATACTCTCACTGTTACGAGAAAATAACCTTTCTAACAGTATACCACACAGGGTAAAATCTCGGACTTTAGCAGTTAAACATCTTTCACGGTCTCTAGAAACGTGAAAACTGCCAAAAATTATTTTATCGAAGCTGAAATTCATAATCTAACAGAATCAGTGATACCACACCAAACTTTGTTTCAATATCAACTTGGCTACGTGTGGCCTACCATCTAAAATGAAAAAGAAACGCTCTTCACACAAAACGTGACTAACATCACTTTTATTTTTAAAACCCCTCCAATTACAAAATTGAAAGAGAAAAAAGTGGGGGGACATGGCATATTATGTCCAACCCGTCTGAAAAAGTGGGGGGGACACGTACCCCGTATCCCCCAACAAATTGCGCCCATGGCTAAGGTTGGACCTACCTTACGTCTGGCCGGGACTGTCCCGGTTAAAACGTCTGTCCCGGTGTCCCGTCCCGGTTAGCAAAATGTCCCGGACTTTCACTTCAGTTACATTTTCAAAATTAACTCCAGCCTGATAATGCCTTGTTATGAAATAATTCCGTCCTGAAAGGCTTGACTTTGCTTTTACCCGTGGCTCAGGGGACGGCACTTTTCGACTGCAGGCAGCGGCGTAACTGAGGGTGCGCGCCGCCTCCTGTGGCAAGCTAAATGCAAAAAACGGACACCCTCTCAGACATTTCATGAACTGCAGAATATGAAAGTGCTTTTACAAGTTTTAGAAATCCGTTGGTATTGACGTTTTAAATACTGAAATAGTGCAGTGTTTAGCATACTAACAGTCATCAAATGAATCCAAAATCGAAGTTGTTGCAACGGCGTGCAGTACGCAGTAAATCATCTTGAACGTGCATACTGCATACTGTGTGTGATGTGTAACAGTTTTTTTGTATTATGTGCTGTTATTTTCTCTCCACACCAGGCATGGGATGACAATTTGGGTTCACCTGGTATGGAAAGACTTTAGTATTTGCTGGATTACGACCTTAAATCTGATCCCCTCTTTGTTTACATGTAGAACTGCCAAAAACTGTTTCAATTTTTATTGATCGCCATTATTGACTATATTTCTTTTGCTCAGTTAGCTCTAACAATTTAATACATTTTAAATGATGTGAGGCCATTATCAGCTATACACTTACACATCAACTCAACTGACATTTTCAAGCACTACTGCACTGAGTAACACTAGTTGGTGGACACATTCTTGTTGCATTAAATGTCACAGTAGAGATCATTGTGGTGCAAGTAATACTTTACACCAATCTAAGGTCTCTATGCTGACAACCTTTTTATGCACAAGTCCATAGACTGAAAAGTTAACAGTAATTCAGTTTTCTGGGTGGTTTGACATTCAGCCTTTAACATGCAGTTTTGCGTATTTGAGTGTGAGGGCTTATTACTAACTCTGATTAAAGATTCAGTATTACTTATTGCAGAATACAAACTCATTTCACAGGCATGTTATGTCACTTTTAGTTACTAGCACCACCACAATTAAATTACTTGCAAGTAAACTAGCCTACCACAAGACTCCGAATATTTTCATGCATACCTTATTTATTATTCAGATTGTCATTCTTACTCGTTGGATATCCCCGAATTAACCACTGTCGTCTGTCACAGCAGATGCATCAGCACAACCTCACCATAGCGACTGTTTTACAACACACTCAACAGTGCCCTAACGCTACAGGCAATCATATGACCGTCACATGACGACAGGCAATCATATGACCGTCACATGACTCGTGATGCTGACGTCAGTAGAGTTTCCAAATAATTTAAACGGATCTGATTTGTAAAACCGGAGCAACGAAATAAGAGCACATAATCTACCAACTAACGCATTGCTTCAAAAAATATCAATTGCCTTGACATGTACAAATTTGTGGTAAACGACAAAACATTCAAAACACGAGAGTACATTCGTTGTGAATGCAATCCGAGGATTTAGCAACGCTTGTTTAAATGTGTCCATGTGGAAGATATAAGATAGATTCCACAGATGTAATAATCGCCCGTAGTTATGGAACGTTGCCCGCATCTGCGGCCATTATATTTCTGCTTACTTTGGAGTGTGTGATGCAGCTGTGAATACGTTTATGTTTGAAAACTCTCGTGTACTTTAACTTGAGATTAGACAGAGACCTTAAGATTAGAATACAGAGAAAGTTGGGTAGCGACACTACAACTTCTTTTCTTGTTTTGCAAAGTCAGTTTAACAAAGCTGTTTGAAATTCACCGCTGAAGTTGAAACAGCGGTGCTCATTTCAGCATCTCGGCCGGAGATGGTAACTTCGTTTTCTGGCCATCCCAGCAGCGCGTACGGCAGTTACCGTCTGCGCAACGCACTTTACACCTTGAAGTATGCGATGAAATGATACACATCTACAAATTAAAACAGGTTTAAAGCGTTTTGACAGGGTAAACGTTGAAGTCAGTGGTTCCCATAGTATCGCGACCCAAACAAAGGTTGCGATTTCGCAGAGGATCAGAAAATAGGTCGCGCCGAGGTGATCATATCCTAAACCTGAGTTGTCATTCTTCAAACTTGTTCGCTTAATGTCTGTTTGTAGTGTAGCGTAGGTACTTGAGAAAAGAGTAAACTGAAAACAAACTTAGCAACCTACTGCCAAAAATCATCCATACAATCAACATTTTTGTCAAATTAACATACGCTGTTTGAGACTTGGTTCACAAGATGTTCACCAATTCAGGTTTCAGTCACGCTCGAAAAAGTTTTGGAACCGCTGGTTAAAGCAGTATGCAATCATTATCAGAAGTCGTCTGATAACCATCCACATCCGGATTCACTATTATCATTTCTCAACTTTTTCTGAGTACTGCAAACGCTCTATATGGCAATTTGACACATTATCAATCAAAAATTTTGGTGTGTATCCCATTTCTTTACTAAATGATCTTTGTAATGTTGATTATGCAGTACAGATTGCAGTTTTGACAACGAAATACAAATATGTGCAACATAAATATACGAAGTAGGATTTAATGTGAATTCTGGTGCTCAAAAACGTAAGGAGAAAGCACAACAGCAAATTGCAAGTTCTGCTGCAAAGTTCAGAAAGCTGACATAATTTTTTGCTGCTTCATTACCCCGACTAACAACAATTTAGCTGAAACAGGTCAGTTTGTAATGCTTTACTAGTAATTATCCAAGTTCAAAGACAACGTTTTCTTGCCTTTGCTGCTGCAAATTTATTGATTTGTTTCATCAAAAAATTGATGTAATTTAAAAGGCCACATGTATTAACCTAGGAAATATCTAACGCCATAGGCACTCAACGACAAGTTTTTGGTCAGCAATTTTGTGACATAAATTGCGACAATGATGTCCATCCACGGAGATGTTCAGATTATAAGCCAACTCAAATGCAAAACACATGTAGCAGTTATTGAAAAGTTCACATTTATGACTAGTATACTTAACGCTTTTACACAGTTTCAATTATAATCCTGAAAAAGTAGTCAGTATTAGTTGCATTTTCTTGTGATTACTCTTTGATCCCCTCCATGTTGAGGATATGCGCAAGACAAATAGTAATACATAATTAAATTGATTTTATAATTAATGCCAACCATCATATCATGATTTAAGTTCACTGAAAACAAACCATTTTCTGTCTCAAGTTAAACATATCTCGCAAAAGCATTTGATACCTTAGTCAAAGCAATTTCCATGCTTTTGTGCGCCACTGAGCATCTCCATCCGACGTTTTTAGCCATTTACTTCAGAACCTGTTGTCAAAATGTCTTCATTTTCTTCCCACTGCCGTATTGAAGTTTGATTAAGTGAAAGTAGCTATAGCTGGTGCGTTGTTTCGGTGTTTGTCATCCCCTTGTGTTCATGGGAAGGGGGAAATGGGCATTGGCTACCACCTGGAAATTGGGTCTAAGAACCAAAAATTTCTAGAACACCTAAAGTCAGCAGCTTAATTGACTTAATTCTTGCAATGACAGTTTCATTTGCCGGTATGACACTCACACTCCACAAGAGCCGGATTCACTGTTCGGGCGTCATGCAGTGATTACTGATGAGCTTGCAGTTCACTAAATCCGCTACATTGCCTGCAGAGGCAGGTTTCGAAACTTGGGGGATGATAGTTTTAAAATTAGCCTTTACCGTGTTACAATAACATGGCAACAAAGGTTCACTTAATTACGGCAGTAGGCGTTTTGCTACATGTGGCTGTTGAACGCAGGCATCTGTGGCAGGTAATGCAGCGAGGCAGTGTCTGCTGACAGCAATAAATCACTGTGTGAAAAGAAACATACGACATGGAAACTGAGAAGAAATATTGCTGCCAACGAGTTTTATACGGTGTGAAAAGAAACATTGCTGCCAACGAAGCGCATTTTTGGGTTGTTGCAGTAACGTGGGTCATTTTCTTTGTGGTGTAGCAAGGGTAAAGCGTTTTGTGAACGTCTATTTGCATTTGTATCGTCAGCAGCCTGAAATGGACAACCAAAATGTCGGCTTTGCCTACCCTGGAAAAATATTTGCGGACGCCCATGCCTGTGTTATTTGTGTTTACAATCTAACATCTGCTTTGTACTTCGTTATATAACCATTTTTGTGTTATTCGAGTACCCTTTGTTCCAGCCTCTCGGTTAGCGTGTCATTGAATGTGCGATTCACCACAAACGGGGTATGCTCGAAGACTTACAACCGTATATATGTGGCGCGAACAAACGAAGACTTAAGCCCATATATATGTAACGTTAGTGAGTTTTTAGAAACTAATTATTGCATGCCCACACGATGACTAAAGGGCCCCCTTCAGAAAAGTTTTACCCCTTGGCTCAAACCTCTGGTTACGCCACTGACTGTGGGGGGCG
>Ga0210059_1009786_pt1 | contig 14899 bp, 10 predicted proteins | sample Ectturendosymbi2_FD_188042 | JGI IMG/M metagenome (GOLD analysis project Ga0210059, IMG submission 188042) | Ecteinascidia turbinata endosymbiont from Florida, USA - Sample 2 (SPAdes) (version 2) | ecosystem: Host-associated > Tunicates > Ascidians > Unclassified | place: Key West, Florida...
ATGAAATGTACAATACATGGCAACCACAGCAAAGGCGGAAGACAAAAATTGTTCAATTATCAAAAGCCTACAAAGCTAGTAAAATTACCAATATATGTACATAAAATTATAATGATTATTAGGCAGGGATTCAACGGAAAACATTTGGATACTTCTAAAAGCGGCTTGTATCTAAGCAACAAAAGTCTAATTAAGCTGATTAGGTAAGCTCTTTGCCACACGAAAGAACAAGTTTTGAAAGAAAAATATTTTTTTCGGTCATAGTTTTCCTAATTTCATGTATTTTCTTCCTGGACGTGATAATACTTCGATTTATCATACAGTGGTTCATGCCGAAACTTCTCGTAAACATGGACAAGTAGCTGAGGTACTTTTGATGTAAAAGCTCCAAGAAATGTCTCCCAGTTGATTATAATTTTTTTTTCATTTGACATTTCATGTCCAAGATCCTTTTTCTCATTTGGAGTTAAGTTTCCGTGCGATTTCTGAAAAACACAAAGCAAGTTCGCAAGCAGAGCCGTTTTCTAATTTTCTGAAAAAGCGAAGTAAAAAATTTGGACAAAGAGAAAAATTGAAGGGGCCGCTTTATAGGTCCTGATGAAACAATATGATTTTCGATTGAAGTTAATTGTCTCACAACTTTTCTAAAAAATTGTTTGTTGACTTCGTCAAAATGACGCTTCGGTAGTAGTTGTTCCGAATTACATACTCTCTGCTTCACACGAGGATGGGGAGCATTCGGGGGCAGTGCCCCTCCAAAATTTTCCAGTGCCCTCCAAAATCTGCAGAGAATGTGAAAAAACGTTTCCCTTTTCATCTTCAGGTATACCTGACGTGAGAAAATACGACCAATACATCAAATGAACACCGAAATATTTGTTTTTGAAATCGCGCTATGCTAAGATGGCTATACCTATCAGACTAGAAATATTCTCTGATTGTGACATGTATGTATGATATATGATGAAATATTCTCTGATTGTGACGTGTATGATGCATGAGAGAATGAAATCGTGTTTGAAACGAGGCTTGTTACATCACAAGTGATGTAGAATAGACAAAGGGTTTGAACATGACACACAAAGGAAAACGCTAGTTGAAATGCGCATGCATATCTGCTGTTGCAGAAGGGCGTATTTGCGAACCACTACCACCTGTTTGTGAATACTTTTAAACTTGGAATTTTATTTACAAGATTTTGTCAAAGTCGAAAATTCTGACGGTATCCACTAAGTCTGGAGTAGGACCATGCCACGACTGTTGGGCAACCGTTGTTGTGTCCAGACGCGGGATCAACATTTTCTTTCACAATTTTTTCGTTGCGGGTCACGTCCCTAACCGGCGTTTAGTGTCGCCGCACATCGGACGGAATGCCTATAGGAAAAGAAACCCAAGTTCCCGTTACAGGAGTGTCGTTTTACAAAAGGATTAGAAAAGAAAAGCCTGCAATGTGAGAATGGTCTTGTAAGGGAGTTGTAGTGGTCACACAAGTGCCACTACAAGAAATTCGACTAAGTCCAAGGGGACAGCACCAGAGGAAAGTATCTGGTGGAAAGTCGAAACTCAAAATGCCTCGATCAGAAGTGACGAGGGAAGCGCTTCTTTGGTCAAATCGATTAAGGCGCAGATAGCGAGCAATTGGCTTTAATCACTTCCTCGGTCGAACGGCAAGCGGAGCAGACCGGGTGTTCCGCTTCAGAGTGAAGACGTTGGAAGAATGGTAAAGCCACATACTGCAGAAATTTTGTGTCCCACAAATTGAGTGCCCTCCCAAATTTGCTAATCTGGCTACGGGCTCGTTCACACCTGAACACCATACCATCATTCATACAAAGGGAAGTGCAAGTTGCCATGGCGATTGTTCATCGCGTCACAAATATTCACACACTTATTTCCAAAATACTGAAAGTCATGCTTCATAACTGAGCAGGTTGAAAAACGGAACAAATGCAACATAATAAAATGATTATACGAAAAGAGTCACGTTTTCAAAAATTTGACAGAAGCAAAAACCTGACGAAGTAAAATTTGATGAAGAGGGAAGAACCTTAAAGTAGGTATGTTCTGATTTTTATGAAACGAAATATCCTGATATGAACGAAACATGTTGGTGCAAAAAAATTTATATCTATCAAAATTAGTTTTGTAATACAGCCCAGGATAATAACTTGCCGAAAATATTAACGTTTTGACAAATTAACATAATTTTGGTTAGTCATCGTTTGATGTTGCACAAAATTGCAGAAATATTTAATATCACGCATCATGTATCATTGTGGTAAAAATATTCTTGAAGTCATTTCTGTGCTTTGTTACTGAGACATAACACAGTTATCGCTCTTAGTATGAACATATGGAAAGATTGTGATGGAGGCAGATGCAGCAACGTGTATATTGAGTTAGCTTGAAATGCAGCACAGTGTTGCGTGCTTCACATCTCACGGGCGTTCGCAGGGGGTGGTAAGACGGGCATTTGCCCCACCCTGGAAATTGAGACTAATCACGAAAATTTTCTAGAAAAGTTGGAATCAACAGCTCAATTCCAATCAATTGATTAAATTCTTGCAATGGCAGTTTATGTACCGGTATGACACTCACATTGCACGCAAGCCAGGTTCACTGTTTTCTTGTTAAGCACTGTCGAGCTTGCATATCACTCCTGTCCGCTCCTATGCTTGCAAAGGCGGGTAGTCAAATTTGCGAGCGGTTTGTTCTGTATGTCTTTATTGTGTAACAATAACATGGCAACAAATCTTCGAAGGTTCACTTTAAGTAACGGCAGAAAGCATTTTACCGCATGTGACTATGGAAAAGCACACATCTTGTCAGGTATACTGCAGCAAGAGAGTGACTGTTGATAGCGGTAAGCCACGCATTTTTATACTGTGTATTAATCTGTAGCAATGCTTCCACAAGCTTGCAAAAATCCATTGCCAGTGTGAGACTGAGTGTAGTTAAAGCGCCTGAGCGAATATCTTTATCAAAATGCGCTTATGCAGGCTTCTTTTCACCCAGTATATAGATAGAGCTTGTTATCTTTGCAGGCTCGTGGGAATACAGAGTGAGCAAGTGCAAAGCCTTATTTGATGTGGCGAGTTTTTACAATTCATTTGCTCATGCTTGTTACGCCTGCGTGGTGTTCTAACTTTCGTTAGTTGTCCCGTAGTCGTTGTCAACGTACAGGTCTACTTCTCATTGTTTGAAACAGTTTTGCGAGAGTGTGTAACTTTCTTGTCGTTTCATCGCTCATGTTGTTCTGGCCGTTGATTATTCTTAAGTTATGTCTTATGTTATTTGTGAAAAGTGATCGAAAACAGGACAGTGGGCAATTTATGAAAGAAAAGCATTTCTGATAGCCGAAGTGTGGAAAACATTTCAGACAAGAGATTGAGAAGTGAGGTTCAACCTGCACAGACTGATAAGAGCACCACAAACGTAGTGTTGGACAGATCAATCTAAATCAGACTCAGTTGTCTGCAAATATGGGCGTCCAGAGGGGAGGTAAAACGTGCATTAGCCACTGCCTGGAAATTGGGACGAAGCAAAAATTTCTAGAAAACCTGAAGCCAGCAGTTTAATTCCGATGAATTGATTTAATTCTTGCAGTGGCAGTTTATTTACCGGTATGACACTCACAGTGCACAAAAGTCAGGTTCACTGTTCTGGTGTCATGCAATGATGAGCTTGCAGTTCACTAAATCCGCTCCTTTGCCTGCAAAGGCAGACTGCGAAACTTGTGAGCGAATTGTTCTACTATTGGCCTTTGTTGCGTACCAATAACATGGCAACAAATCTTCAAAGGTTAACTTCAAGTTGCGGCAGAAGCGTTTTGCCGCGTGTGACTGTTGAACGCAGACATCTTGGCAGGTACCGGTATATGCAGCGAGTAACTGCTGCTGATACCATAAGCCACGTACTTTTATACTATGTGAAAAGAAACATTGCTGCCAACAAAGCTCATGTCCTCTCTAAGATGCGCACTGCCACCAGACCATTGTCGCAGTGAAATCTCATTCTCGCGCACTTGCAACATTCCAAAACATTGGGAAAACACGAAACAAAGAGAACCTATTTGAATTAGATGTGTACTTTATTCGTATATTGATAAGATTTTATATTTATATTGATAATTTGCGAAGTTTGTAATTCATTTAGAAGTCTGCCTGCTGACTCAGTCTTAAAATATTCATGCTCAGTAAAACAAACATTTGCTCAGTGTAGAATTTTCTTATAGCAGTGGTTGCACTGTGTTTGCACAATAGAACATCACAATGACTGAAAATTACACGTGCTTACTGGAAATTTCCGGAAGGGGTCGTCAGGTTACATTGGATTGCAAAATGGATCGCTGCATGACAAGGGTCGAAAATCATGTCTTAGAGCAGCTATGTCCAACCCAAATGGCTTACTGAGACAAAAGATATGTCACTATTTTGACCAGGCCCCCACATTGAATGACATATTAATGAGGGCCCACATTAAAAGTCTTATTTGATCTCAGCAAAATAATTTAGCTTAAACTGATATACTGAAACCGTTCGAATCCTAACTGCAATGGTAACAGACGTGATAAAGTGGCACTGAGGAACACCTGCATCAAAAATGTCAAATTCAAGATTATTGAAACAAGGACGGTTTGTCAGTATGCAGGAGACTTTGACTATAGCGAAAACCAAACTGGGCCGCACAAAACCCTCAACCGGGCCACAGGTTGGACAGAAATGTCTTTAGAGGGAGCACTGTTTGCAACCGTTGCCGTAACATTGAGCATTTTCTTTGTGGTGTAGAAAGGGTAAAACGTTTTGTGAACATCTGTTTGCACTGCATCGTCAAAAACCTGAAAAGGATAAACAAAATGTGAACATGGCCCCCCCCTGGAAAAATTTCTGCGGACGCCCATGTCTCATCTGCCGCATTTTATCTTCGCGTAACATGTTTGCATCGGTGTGAAGCATAAAGTAACTTTCGTTGGGTTCGCTTTAACTCCCCAATATCACAGATCTCTAGACACCAGAATTAATCTATTAATCTAAAATCTACAAACAAAACAGAGTCATCAAGGAAGAGAACACGAAGTCATTCTGAACTGAGATTGAATGGCCAAACACCAGTTGATCTGAGTGAAGTGTCTGTTGGCTGCAAAAAGGCGACTTGGCAATTGGGGAATTCACGATTGCAATGTAAAAGAACTCAATAATTGACTTTTCAGCATCAAACTATATTGAACGTTATATTATGCATTCAAATGCACTTAGGTATGGCAAATTTTGATGCGGCGTATGTCATTGTTATGTGTACTGTAACTTTGATGAAATGTATTTCGCAGTAACGGGCAAAGCACCAGAGTCACTTCAGCAAGAAAGTTTCCTGAATTCAATCCTTACTACACAGCATCATGTTAGGGGTATTTACCTTCCCTACTTCCCTACAATCAGTGTTGGACGTAGGGAAGAATGGAAAATTAGCAGATATCTTCCACTCGGAGAAATCCAACCATCCAACGAGTGACAAAACGAAAATCTTGGCGGATGAATATCTCTGAAAAGGCAAAGCCCTAGAATTCGACCAAGGAAAATACGTGTCTAAAGCAATATCTACCAGAGGAATTTTTGGATGAAAGTCATTCTCTCCAGTCCTGCAGGAATAACAATATCTCTAGTTCTGTTAGAATAATGACCTCTGTAGTTCTGCTGAAGCAAATATTATTCTCCAGTTTTGCTAGAGATGAGATGTTGGTGGACGCCGATATGCTGTCCAGATTTCCCATGATCTAAATTCTAAACAATCTGTTAAAATGAATTTATATCTGAATTTTGGTTGACTGTGGTAAACGTCCCCTCCTACCACACACTATTCAACTCGTGTTAAGCCTGGTGTATTTTATTCAAATCTTTGAGCATACTAAATTGCGCCTATGTCTAATAAAATTACGAGTAACATCTAATTGATTTACGTAAAGCTCCTAGTTTGTGAAGAGTCGAATTTGGCAGGGTCTAATACACATCAGTAGTTGACCGTGTTGATATTACCACTTCGTGTTTTGGCTAAAGCGTAGTTTCTTCCAGGGTAACGTCTAAACCAGTGCTCCTAGGATTTTATTCCAAAACAGTAAAAATTCAATGCTACACTTTGTGTGAGTGAATCTACTCGTAAAAAACTCTTTGATTTTTTTGTTGCTTCATTGAATAAATTTAACCAAAGGTAATGCGAGGTGTTGTGCAAAAATCGCTTTTGATTCAATGTTTTATCTGTTGTTTCACGCTCGATTAAAGGTGATTGAACGAAGAACATTTGAATGGAAATCCAAACGGTTTGCTGATAAACAAATGAACATTTTGCAACTAACTTTTCCGCACCTTTGAATCAAAACATTTTCTTACCTTGTGCCTCATCACTTTTATTAGCTCGGCAACAGGTCTACTTGAGTCGAACTTAATCGGATGCTTTACGTCATCTCTACAAGATTTTGGAATATTTTCCTGAGTGATAGTAAACTTTTCATTTCCAGCTTCATCGTCGTTGATCAAATTTTTGTCGAACCAATCCAGCTCCATTTCAGTGCTTTTGTTTTTCCCGTTTTCTTCTAAAACTTTGTGCACGTCCTGCATCATTGTCAGTTGCATTGTGATGACAACAAGCAAAAATTTAATGCAACAATTTTAATTCTTACAAGTAAATGTTTTATTCAGAAAATGGTCTTACACAATAAAATTCAGTTTTTTTCCCTGCTTCCCAAAACGCAGGATGTTTGCAAACATCACCGATCGAAAAACGTTCTTCTGCTTTAAACTTCAACATTCTTCTTGTCATGTCACAGGTTGTGATGCGTTGCTCATCAGTCAACTCGTTCAACTCGGAAAAAGTCAAATTGTTCCCGGGTAAAGCTAACACAAAACATCAGTAAAAAGTTTTAATAAAGGCCTAAACAAAATTTTCATAGAAGACAACAAAGTTTATTTACGTAAATTAACAAAATATTCTAATAAGAAAGATTTCAAAAAAGCAAATCAACTTCAGACTAAGTATGTCGATTGACTCAACATATTGAGCAGGCTTTCCGCAAACGTTAAGCAGTCGGTTCAATCTTCCGTTACCTCAAAGCAGCATGTATGACACTTGTTGACAAAAATACTTTAACCTGAAACCATCAAACCTGCTGAAATTTAAACAAGATGTCAAACCTGATTATTGATCTCCTAGTTCTCAAGATCCTTCTTACGTTTAAGCTAACGACCAGTTGTGTAGTGCTGTCTGAGTGATGGTAGCCTAAACACTAGTGAAGTATCAGTGAATGATGGGTCATTGCCTACATATATAAGCGAAAAAAGAAGTTGCCCAAGGATTTGGGCGGAGTCGCCCAAGGATCGGTACTCCCCCTTGCATTGTACAGCATATATACTTCGGACTTCTCCGAAACCTCATCTACCGGATGAATGCACGCTGGTGATGTCACGGTAATCTACCCAGCCCCGGTCTTCGGTCAGAATCAGAAACACCTATCGAAGGTTAACCCAGCGTCCAAGACTACCTGTGTCTGTTCAGTGTTCTACATCAGGAATCACTGAGTTCCCTACCAACAAAAAATTGGAGAAGATCACGAGGAAAATACTAATTAAAAAAAATATCCGACATGCCTAACTTTTAACCGGAACCTTACATCCAACTCTAACCTACTCCAGCTTCAAAACAAAGTCTCATCTCAAGTTGTCTGATTAAGCGCCATAAGGTCTGAGCTTGAGTTGCTCCTTTCGAGAAGCTCGACAATTTCTAGGATAAATACAACTGGTAGTTAATGCTCCCAAGCCTGGTGCCAAAGCGATCATACACCCAAATATTTGAAGCTTCGCAAGGTGTCCTCGCTGATGAAATGCATCGCACCAAGCATAGGTCGGACTCCACAGACTCACTCTGGACAGGCCTGGTTTATTGTCACCCTATGTAGAATGAGAATGACCCAGAGGAGTGTAGAGGAGGGGGCGAACGGGACGACGGCCCCGGAAATTCAAAGCAGGTGGATGTCAAAAGAGTAAAATTATAAAAATGACATTTTATTAAAACGCTGTAACTAGTTGCTTCCTCATATTATAAAACTTTGACTTATGCGATGACTTGCATTAATATGTACGGCAGACGACATGCACACGTCTCAAACACCAGCAGGTTGGAATGAGGTTACAGTTATGCTCAAGCGCGCACGACCACGCTGCACGTATATACACACGGGTTCATGCACTCGTACAATGTACGAATATCATCAACGAGGCTAATAGCACAGACTGCATGAATCTGATGGGAACTTTCCTGGGGGGCATGCAAATGTATGTGTAGTGAAGTGACCCGAGAGAGATTTGATGCAATGTCATCGTTATCAACCCTTCTCAGGAATCCAGGGTTGTGGACCACTCTAAGGCCCCCTTTTTTGATTTTATATACTTAGAAAGATGTTAGAAACCTGTGTTTCCATGACGTTTCCTGATTTTCAGAGAAATGGAATGTAGCCAGTGCTATTTTACAAAAATGTCCCTGAAAGTCTATATATGTAAACCAAGGGTGCTATGCTACGGATGGTTACCTCAGATCCGATTTGAATACGAGCTGATGATGCCTGCATCCTTCGCCAAAAAAAGCTCTGTAAGATTTTAAAGTTTCTGATTATTTGCTGAGAAAGGATTTCTTTCCATAGACAGTGATGGCTACCTCATGTGTAACAAATTTTGGGCACTTTACTACCAAACATTTAAATGTGATTCCAAGAGAAAAACGTGTTTAGCCAAATATGACCACCGAAACCTGATATGTGAAGAGTCGTCCTACATCATGACTTGACATGAAGAAAGAACGGATCTGAAACGCGCATGGCGTTTGCGCAGAACAAAATTACCTTTGAGGTACAGTGCATAAAATTTTTATGCTACGTATGTTTCGCTGCGTAGATATGATTTTGTTGTAAATATGATTGAAAATGGACGCCGGGAAGTCAAAAATGGTTTGTTCCGGAAATAACAGTTGTCACATGTCCCAGGAAAACGTAATCAAATTTAGGGTTGCATCACACCCTTCCCTTTTTGACTCGTAAAGCGTTTTAAGGATTCCTGAGCATGAGATTTACTCCCTGCCTCTCTTCACCTCTTTATAGGTTGGGCAATTTCTGCTCGTCTTTTGTGAATCTTCGGCTTGTAGTCTTCAAAATGATCTTTCGATTCTATTTAGAACCAAGTTCTGGAGAAGGCGTGGAAGGTTCGCAAGAAGGGCGTGAGGGACATATTGTTGAAATGTAGTAAATGTATTTTTTATCATTCGAAAATTCATGAGCATTTTACTATCAACGGCATAACCAAAGTAAGGCAGACAGTATAGTGGACAAAAACCGAGACCTCTGAAATTTCATGAGTAAGTAACGCTTTATGTTACAATGGCTGTTTCGTTTGCTTGGTTTCATTTTCAGTGGTAATGCGAATGGTGTCACAGGACTATATCACGTGACGATTTGACAATGGATTCTTCGCTTCCAATTGTTGCGAAGGAAGATCAAAATAACGAAATATTTTCTCAGAGAAAACATCATTCGGAGCTGTTGACTGAAACACTTTCGACGCTAAGATAGTTTAAAAACATAGTCTTTTTTGTACAGAGCGCCAGTGTATTTTGAAACGTACTTCACTTTTTTCTAGCCAAAGTTTCTTACCTTGCACGTACGTCTACAAGTGCCTTGCAACAATAGCAAGGCACTTGAAGGGTTGCGACGTTGTTATAGGAAACAACGTCACATTGACCATATAATAGTCCTACAGTACCAAAAAAACAAATACAAGGTAAATACACCACGACACTTTTAAACACCCAAAAAAGGTTGAACAGCATTTTTAAAAGACATCGTATGCATATGCATAATATAACTCATTCATAAAACATTAGTCTTAAACATTTTGACCTTGCTAAGTAGTAACGTGAAACAGCAAAATTAAAAGGATGAAAGAGTGAAATGAAAAGTTATAAAATTGTGGTACGGAACCATATTCTGTGTCCAGAAATCTTCCAAACAGGCATAACAATTAAATTGGTAAAGAAAGGCCAAAAAAAATTACAATTGGGTGTTTTTCACAAACAAAATAATCAAGAAAAAGGCAAAAAATGCAAATTTGGCCTAAAAAACAGACTGGCAATGCTGCCTTGCTGTTGTTGCGTAACGTGGTACGAGACATGGACAGTTTTTGTCTATTATATATTTCCTCTAGAGGTGAAGTTCTGTGGAGTAATTCGTTTGTACTTGGCAAAGGTCTGGTCAGGTAATTGCGCTGTGCCTTTATTTGTCACATTCCTCAATACTAGAATTTGGCAGGGTAGAATACAATCAAGCAGTTATCCCGGACATCACCAGACCTCAGCACGCCCTGGAAGGCCCATAGCAAAAATTTGCTTGGGGGGATATACAAACTACCAGCCACATCCTCAATCACTGTACCGTGCTGGCATCATAAGTTGCTCAGGCCAAAAGATTTAGAAGACTGCGAAATGTATGAAGCTGCACTAGCAGAGTTGAAACGCGTATATGTCAAAACGAAGAATGATGTGTTTGCACGCCATCTGCCAGCTACCCGAAGACAACAACCGGGTGAATCCTTTCAACAATTTCTTCAAGTTCTGAAAACCCTTTTTGAAGATTGCACATTCAGAGCCGTTTCAGCTGAACAGTACCGTGGGAGCTCGTGCGAGACGCGTTCATCAACGGATTGGCTTCCCCTGCTGTGCCACAGAAACTTCTAGAGAAGGACGATCATACGCTCGAAGCTGCGTTCGAACAGGACTACTCGTTGGACAGGGCACAACCCCGGACGCCGGAACGGGGGTGCATTACGGGGGTACTGCCCCCCCTGGCCTTTGAAAGGGGGGCAACGGGGGCACAGTTGCCCTTACATACCAGCGTCGTAAATAATTTCATGATTTATCACTATCAATTTGAAACAAATTCATTGTAGCTACTCGTGCACACCTAAAATTCGGAATGGTTTTCTATAATTTCTGTTGATAGGTTTGGGGTCAGCATTGCTGCTAAACATGCAAATGCGAAAATAATGACTATTATGGCTATTGGTGTGCTTTTACACTGAACTCAAGCAAACAGTTTTGAACTCGTGGTACGTCAAAACCACGTACGTCCGCAGGGAGCGTCAAGCACCGACGAATCCAGGGGCTCCATTGAGGCGATCGTTCCCCCTAAAACCTGCGAATTAACCTTATTTGCCATGATTGTGTACAATTCGGAAAACATCGTTCCCAATAAAAGGCCATTTTGTCATCCATTGTTTTGTCACAGAAGTGTTGCGAACTTGTGAAGTATACTTCATCCCTCTTACAGTAGTGAACCCGTAATCAGACTTGACTAACAAATATTACTGAAATCGCCCCCCCTAACCTTCTGGATCTGCCCCGGGGTCAAAACGGGCATTTGCCCCTCTCTGGAAATTGAGACTAAGAACTAAAATTGTCTTGAAAGTTTGACGTCAGCAGCTCAATTCCGATTAATTGATTTATTTCTTGCAATAACAGTTTATTTGCCGGTACGACACTCACGCTGCATAAGAGCCAGGTTCACTGTTCTGGTGTCATTCAGTGATGAGCTTGCAGTTTACTCATGTCCGCTCGTTCTTCTGCAGGGATAAGTTGCCAAACTTGCGAGCGGATGGTTTCACTGTTGGTCATTTTCGTGTATTGATAACATGGCAACAAATATTAAAATGTTCACTTCAAGTTACGACATTAGGCGTTTTGTCGCATGTGACTGTTGAACGTAGACATCTTGGCAGGTATTGTAGGGAGGCTGTGATTGCTGATAGCGCCAAGCAGGGACGTCGCAAAGCGGTGGTATTGCCTCTCTGACCTTTGAAAAGATTAACAACGGGGGCAAAGGTGTCTTTTCATAGGTACTTTTATGATTTATCAAGATCGAATTGAATCAGGTTGCCTATAGTTTGTTTCATTATTTTTAAAGTCAATATGTTGAACTGTAGCAAGCATAATTGGCAGGCTCTAACCAGATGGGGACACCAGGGGAGGCGAAGAGTTTACAGAGAGGGAACCAAATTTTTTAAACTATGTCCAACACATTGTTCCAGAGAGGGGCAACATTTTTTTCAGGGGAGACTAAGCCCTCTGCGCCCCTCCTAGGTACGGACCTTATGATTGGTAACGATTTTTTGTTTTTCATAGGTTTCCTTGCCCTCAAGTTTTTTTCTGCTCCCCCCGCCCTACCGATGTTCCGGCGTCCCTGGACACAACAGCAGCCATCGTCTTACTCGATAAATGTTGCAGCTTCTAGTGTCTCACCACAACGTCAGAGATCTGCAACCATTCTAGTAGGAGATAATACCGAACGTGCGCATGATCCTGTGTCTGAATCTCCAACTTATGGTCTAGCTGCGACAGTGGAAAAAAGATATGCTACTTCTACGGAAGGTCACATCACAAACGTTCGCGATGCCCTGCTTGGGACAAAATCTGTCATAAATGCCAAAAGAACGGTCATTATGCAAGAGGTTGCATGTCCATGGAGAAATCTCAATCATCGAATGTTGCTGTTCTTCCTGAAAGCTCTCTTGCATCGGTAGTCGGCGCCAGTTTTCAATCTGCTGTTATTGTTGTGGAAGTGGACAAGTTACCTGCGCGTGCACTGCTTGATACTGGCGCCACTGAAAGATATGTTCATGAAGAACTAGTCAAGGAATTGAAGCTTAAGTCTCAAGGTGAATTGTCTCGTATATCACTTCCATCAATAGGATCGTCAGCGCAGGAACGTGGTTTTGTTCTTGTCCCGGTAAAAGCGTTCAGCCACTGGTACGAATTGAAAATGGGTGTTGTGCAAAAACTCTGTGCTGATTTAATTTTGCCGCAAGACTTTCTTAAAAAGCACAAATCAGCAACATTTTTGATGGGAGGACCTTTAAAGCTATCGAAGTAAATAAATGCAATACACCCGGCGTTGCTGCTGCCGACATACAATCACCGCGTTTGTTCCAGTTTCTGAATCCCAGGATTCGCCCCATAGCGACCCCCTCCGGGAGATTTAATTTGGTTGATATGCAGTTTGTCAGGAAGTAGAGACACTGCTGGCCCAAGGAATCATTGAACCGTCTAGGGGCCTTTGGCGCACTCAGGTTCTTGTAACTGAAGACGAGAGACATAAACGCCGCATGCTGATAGACTGCTCGCAGACTATCAACAATTTCACTGAACTTGACGCTTATGCTTTTCCTCGACCAGCAAGGTAATGAACTAGCAAAGTGCAAGTGGTTTGGTACACTTGATCTGAAATCCACTAATTATATCAAGTGCCTTTAGCGACAGAAGACCGAGCTTACACAGCCTTCGAAGCTGATGGAAAGCTCTCAGTATTGCCGTTTACCCGTCGGTGTCACCAATGGTGTCTCGTGTTTCCAAAGAATTATCGATAGCGTTTTCGCTGATGACGAACTGAAGCAAACTTTTGCATACCTCGACAATATTAACATCAGTGGATTCGATAAAGCTGATCATGATCACAATCTCAAGATGTTTCTTGATTCCGCGTCGAAAATTAACCTCACTTTTAATGACGCGAAATTTCTCGTTGCCGTTGCTGAAGTCGATGTTCTTGGGTATCGCATATCTCAGGGGTCCATAAGACCTGATCCTGAACATCTTCGTCTGCTTATAGAACTCCCAATGCATAAGTCGTCGAAAGAGTTGAAACGTTGTCTTGGGATGTTTGCGTATTACGCCAGGTGGATACGTCATTTCTCGGGAAAAATGAAACCTCTGATCGCCGGAAAAGTGCATATTCCCTTACAGAGTGATGCCGTGGCTGCATTTGAAAGTTTGCTTGAAGAACCCCTTAGCGCGTGCCTGAAATTTATTGGTGAAAACGAACCGTTCACTGTTCATTGCGATGCCTCGGACTTTGCAATCGCCGCCGTCCTCAGTCAAGGTGAACGACCTGTTGCTTTCATGTCACGCACCTTGTCGAAAAGTGAGTGTAACAACCACACAGTCGAAAAGAATGTTGCTTCGATCGACGCTGTGCGGAAGTGGGGTCACTATTTATACAGTCGCCCGTTCACACAAATAACGGACCAGCGTTCATGTTTGACCAACGTAATCGTGGTGAACTAAGAATGCAAAAATTCAAGCTTGGCGAGCTGAACTTGGCATGTTTTCATATGAAGTTAAGCACAGGTCTGGGAAATGAAAATGTTGCTGCTGATGCCTTATCGGGAGTATGTTCTGTGGCTGGTCACCCCGGTAGCATAAACGGTCTACACGAATCGCTTGGTCACCCAGGAATAACAAGGCTGTGGCATTTTGTTCGTTCCAAAAATTTATCATTTCCGTTTGAAGACGTACGTCAGACATGTTTGAAATGCTATACGTGCTCTGTGCTTAAGCCACGTTTTTATCGACCCAAGCAAGAACACCTGGTCAGGGCGACTAGTGCGTGGGAACGCGTAAGCGTAGATTTCAAAGGACCTATTGTAACATCGAGTAAAGGTAACAGATTCCTTTTTATGGTTGTTGACGAGTATAGTCAGTTCCCGTTTGCCTTCGCTTGTAAAGATACTTCTACTTCTTCGGTCGTCAAATGCCTCTCCATGCTATTCAGTCTTTTTGGATTTCCGTCTTATGTCCACAGTGACCGAGGGAGAGCTTTCCTCAGTAGAGAATTGAAGGACTATCTGCACAGCAGAGGAATCGCCACCAGCCATTCTACTCCTTATCACAGTACTGGGAACTCTCAATGTGAACGTTTCAATCAAACGATTTGTAAAACAATATCACTTATGATTAAAGAGATGAATCTGGGACCTCACCTTTGGGAAGAGGTTTTACCCGAAGCGCTGCACTCGGTGAGAACATTGCTTTCTACAGA
>Ga0210059_1009787_pt1 | contig 14897 bp, 8 predicted proteins | sample Ectturendosymbi2_FD_188042 | JGI IMG/M metagenome (GOLD analysis project Ga0210059, IMG submission 188042) | Ecteinascidia turbinata endosymbiont from Florida, USA - Sample 2 (SPAdes) (version 2) | ecosystem: Host-associated > Tunicates > Ascidians > Unclassified | place: Key West, Florida...
GATTTATTATTTTTATAGCTTTATTTTGGAGCTTAGTGAGAGGTTGAATGGTTGCATTTGAAGCACGTCCCCAATTGAGGATTGAGTAATTAAGGTAGGGATGGATTAATGAGTTATAGACAACTTTCAATACAGGTAGTGTTGTATAATGTTTAAGTTTGGATAGAATTCCACAAGCTCTTGATAGTTGAGTTTTTACCTTTTGTACATGAGGTTTCCAGCTTAACTTATTGTCAAGAAGGACACCGAGGTATTTGAGGTTATCTTCAGGGGAAATGTTGTGGTTATTTATGATAACTTTAAATGAAGCAGGATTGTGTTCTCGAGAAGTTAATAGCATAAAATTAGTCTTATTGTAGTTAAGAGAAAGCTTGTTGGCTCTCAGCCAGTGGTCGATTTTGCATAGTTCAAGGTTAACAGTTGTCTGAAGAACATTAAAAGAGGAATTTGACATATGGAGATTAATATCATCAACGAATAGAGTAGTATGAAAAGATGATGCTTTTGTGATATCGTTAATGTAAATAAGGAAAAGCAAAGGTGAAATAACACTACCCTGAGGGACCCCGCAAGATATCCTTTTGTATGAAGATTTAAATGCCCCTATTTTAGTGCATTGCATTCTATTGTGCAGAAACTTTGAGAATAGTTTATGAGAAACTCTGATACCACAGTTGTACAGTTTACCAAGTAAAATTTCATGGTCACAGCTGTCAAATGCTTTTGATAGGTCTAGAAATAAGGAACATGTTATTAATTTGTTATCAAAGTTTCTGAGTAGTTCATCATAAATAGTTGTAATGGCTAGCTCTGTTGAGTGATTTTCTCTAAAACCATATTGTCTTTTATCAATTAGATTGTGTTCTGTCAAATAGGAATATACTCTGTGATAAAGATCTTTTTCAAATAACTTTGACAATACTGGAAGAACGGAGATTGGTCTATATTCAGATGTGGAACTTGCGCTATGAACTTTAGGAATTGGACTGATGTGGGCAATTTTCCAGAAGTCCGGGAAAACACCAGTAGTCATGCATTTGTTGAAGAGTTTGGACAACCATTCTGACACAGTGCAACTAGCTATTTTCAAAATTTTTGATGGAATGTCATTGGGAGAACTATTAGATTTCATTTTAAGGTTTTCGATGAGAAGTTGGATTTCATATTCATCAGTAGGAGCTAGAAATAATGAATTTTTTGAATTTACATGTTTAATAAAATGTCTGTAAGTAGTAGGGGATAGTTTTATTTTGTAGAAAGGGATTTTCCCACTTCTGAGAAAAAAATTTTCAAATCTTCACATTGTTTTTAGCATTCTGAGCCTTCAAAAAGCCTATTATTTTCTTGGGATTTGTTTTTTATTGCTATTGTTTCATTGACAAGCTTCCATGTTTTTTTATATCATGATGGCATTTTTGGAAAGCTTGTTTATAATAATTTTGTTTGGAGATTTCTTTTAAGTGGGTAAGCTTATTTCTGTAAGTTTTGTATTTTCTAGTAATCTTAGGGTTGTTTGCAGTGAATTGCTTTCTGTAGAGGGTATTCTTTTTTGCAATAGAAGTTAAAATGCATAGCAATATGGAGCATGCGTATCAAGAGTATCATTAAAAATTTTCACAAATTCATCACTGAGAGTGTTTACATCATCAGCTTCAGGGTTAAGGTTGTTTGGTTTGAGGCTGAGGTCACATACAAAAATGGTTGGGTCAAAATATTTCATGCATCTAAATTTAGGTTTAGAATTTTGATGGTTCGGATGGTGAAGGTTGAAGTTTACAAAAATTGGTAAATGATCAGAAATATCAAAAATAGTAATTCCAGAATTAATTATTCTTTTTTCATCACAAATGTTTGTGTATATATGATCTAATAAAGACGGTTTTGACTTTTTGCTGAGTCTGGTTGGTTTATTAATAAGAGAAATACAACCACAGCTGGCAAGACAATCAACATAGTTTGCCACATTTGAATTTTCTTGATATTTAATTAAGTTAATGTTATAATCTCCACCGATTAAATAGTCATAATTGTTGTTTTGAAGGTGGGTGACAAGCTTAGCAAATTCGTCCTGGAAGGGTTGAGATGCATATGTTGGGTGGCGATAAATAACGCCAATAATGAAAGGTTTGCTAGATGAGGTTGGGATTTCAATAAACAGGCTTTCGCAACCTACATTGTTGAGATTTAGGACATTTCTTGGTTGGTAAGTTAGGTTGGAATTAATGTAAAGATCTACTCCACCTGAATTGATTTGTTAAGGATTATGAATGAAGCTGAAGCCAGGGATGTCAACATTTAAAATGTAGTTCGACTTCAATTTGGTTTCTGATATGGCTATGAAAGTAGGATTTGCCTCTGTCATTAGGAAGAAGTCACCTAGTTTGTGCTTATTTTTTCCCAGGCTACGTACATTAAAGTGAAAATATGATAAATTTTTTTGCTTACTTGCATGATTCATTTCACCAGTTTCACTTAATGTTGAGTATTTGGTTTGAAAATTATGAGCTGATAAATCACATGCGAAAGATTCTATAAAATTAGATAAGTCAGAGTTATTTAATAAAAGGTTGTAAAGCTCAGTGTTGGTTAAATTAAAAAATGGGATAGTAGAAGACACGCAGGCAGAAAAGTAAATGATGCTGATGTCTTAGGCTGTTGCTGGTTAGAGTAGCATGGGGAATCATTAGGTGATTGGATATACTTAATGACATGAAGAACAGTGAGCACAATGCAAACAGTTGGGCATCCCACAAGTTTTGCACAAAGCCATGCTTATTGAATAAATGCAGAAATACATCAAGTGCAACACACCTAACAAGTCAAATGACATGTAGGCCACGCACCATATCAAAAAGGAAGGAATAAATGTTTCATCATTGGTGAATTTTGAAATTGGTTGAGGTGCAGAAATTTAGTTGGGATTTCTAGGGTTGTCCATCGGGTTTTTGATATTTTCAATGTCCTTTTCACTTCGGATAGCAATGACTCTGCTGTCATTGCTTTGTCTGAGAATAATTCTTCCACTGTTGGTCCAAATGTATTTCCAGTTAAATTTTTTTCTTTCTTCATTGGCCAAGGAAAACAAATGTTTATTTCTTTTTGTAAGGTTTTCATTGATGAAAACACGTACAGAGGTAGGTTTTCCTGGAGCATTACTTTTCAATTTCCTCCTTTCTTTATAAATATTGTTTCTGGTTCTTCTAGAGACGAATCTAACAATAATGTTGGGGTCTTGTTTGCTTTTGATTTACCCAGTCTGTGAGCAATATCAATATCATCATGTGATATATTTTCATCAATTTTTTTCAGCACTGTTAGAACTTTGCTTTCTGTCTCAGCATTGTTTTCATTGTCACTCATGGGTATTCCTTGTATTTACAAGTTTTGTCTCCTGTCGTACTGTTCCAAATCATTAATATCAAATTCAAGGGAAGATGTTTTATTCTCCAGTAACAGATTTTTTTCTCTTAGAGAATTATTTTCTTCTCTAAGGCCTTTGATTTCCTTATGCAGCTTATCCAATCTAATGGTCCTTTTTTATTTTAATTATCTTAGTAATCTTGGCAATCTTGGCGATTTTAGTAGTCTTTGCGATCTTAGTAATCTTGGGGATCTTAGCAATCTTGGTGATCTTAGTGGTCTCAGCGATTTTAGCGATCTTAGTGGTTTTCGCGACCTTAGTGCGATCTCCGTGATCTTAGGGATCTCAAGTGATCTTACCAATCTTAGCGATCTTCTGGTATTTACAGGCGTCCTTGCTTCGGATGTCAGTGTCTCAGTGCATTGATCTGCAACCTTTTATGAACAATGGTCTCTCCACAGGAACTTTGCTTGAAAACCTACAGTGCAGAAGAGATGATCGGATAGTGATTTTTCACTATCCGATCCTATCCTCTTTTTGAAAAATGATATCCGATCCGAATCCTGTTTTGGTTGAAATCATACTAACCGTATCCGAAAACTATCCGAAAGTGTATTATAATGCACAACATACATTTTTGTCCTTTGTCTATTTTGCCTCATGAGGCAAAGTAACTTCTGGAGTTATTTTGCTTTCAGCTGGACACGATTGGTTGAAGTAGTCACATGACAAGTTTGGAACGCATGTCCTGCATAGTTGAACATGACATCTGTAACAGCTCAGTCTCATCCATTGATGGTTGTCATGGTTTCAAGGCTGGCAAAAAGTCAACAGCTTCTTGTTTGCATTAAGTGAAGTGCAGGCTAAACCCTAAGTCTGGTCTAAACAATGAACCCCTCAACCTAAAAGTTGATCCTGCACCTTGACCATAAACCCTGATCCTAAACCCTAACCATAAACTCTTAAATCCCAATCAATTGTCTCTGAACATTGTACTTGTCACATGACCAGGGTGTAGTGGGGTGGGAACGACGTTGCCATATATTTTTTGGTGTGGGAAAGCGTTCCCACACCATTTTGCACAAGTAACGGTACTTGAAGATGTGAGATCTAAATGATTACATTAAAACAGTGCTGCGATCTCACAGATGTGCGAGCAACATGCAGGTTTGCACTGCTAGTCAAAAATCTACAGTAAAACAGGAAGATCCAGTGTAGAAGTTCTTGCAGGCAAATGCTAACTTTATTCAAACTATTTGGTGTAGCCTTTCTCTTTATTTGGTGTGGGAATGGCGTTCCCACACATCTTTTATCAGCACTACACTCTTGCACATGACCACTTCTACGAATTGCGTTCAAATGAAGGCAAAATATTCCAAGCATAGGTTTTGCTTCATGAAGCAGAATAGACACTACCTGAATGCGTTGTGCCACTTTGGGCCCTGTCATGCTCATAAACAGAAAGTTTGACATATCTTGCAAGCTTGACATATCGCGTAACCAAAGTAGATCTACTTTTCCGAGTCAGTTGCATCAAAAGGAACAAGTTTTGCCACACAGTCCCGTAGCCATGGGGGCTTTGATTGGCTTAGCTCCTCCGAAACAAAGCTCCAATCCCCCCCCAATTTAAATATTGTTCAAATTTCAGAATGTCAAGCCCCACTGCACAGATGTAAAGCCCCCTAGCCTATAGAAGACTTTCTGGTGACGGTTCTGTTGCCACACCAAGCTTTTCAATTGCCAATTCTTTGGTAACAATGGTTGATCTGCAGTGGCGTAGCTAGAGTGTGGGGTGCCCGGGGCGGTCCTTGAGTTTGCCGCCCCCAAGCCCATAAAAATACATATTGCTGGCTCTTAAAGTTTTGTATATATATTAACTAGTTGTACACCATTATAATATTACAGTGCTCTCACATGCTCAAATATGGTATGCTTTAAATACACACCAAAAAACTCAAACATTCTAAGTAACAGTTAAACAAACAGCAAAAATGACATATAGGGAAAAGTAGTAAAGAAGTGTAAAAAATTAAGACCATCTTTATTTCTGAAACGAAAACTACAATTTTCTGCGCACTAACTTTTCTTATCTTTTTGTTGGCAAATTCTTCAATGGCAATGTCAAAATTTGTTTTATCTGTCAATTGTTGCTCTATAGACAGTGTGGCAAGATTTCTCAACCGCAAGGCGCTCATACTAGATCTGAAGTAATTCTTGATCAGTTTTAGTTTCAAAAAACTCCCCTCACAGGTAGCAACACTAACGGCAATTGTGACGAAAATCCGAAGCATTATTACTATATTTGGAACAGAGTTCCCAAGGTTATACTTTTGAATAAACTGCAAAACTTCAAGGGGGCTTTCTTTCTATACCATGAACTGTACTTTGGCCACATCGAGCAACTGTGATGCAACAATAACGTTCTTTGATTGCACAACAATAAAAAACAAGCAACGCAAAAACTATCAATATTTCTTTTCCGGCTATCAACTGCAATCAACCTCCTATACAACTAACTGGCCTACTTGGAATCTGAATGCAGCACGGTTATCTAAAAATTTTCATAATGACGCATCAATATACTGAGCAAGAAATCATTTCCCCTAAAAAAACGAGGAACCCTCACGGAACCCTTAAAACTCACGTAACCCCACTACCGTATCTTTTGGACCATAAAGTTCATTTTTGGACCATAAGGTCCCTTTAATTTTCTCAAAAATCGAAAGTGCGCCTTATAATGTGGTACACCTAATGAATGAATCTGGTTGTGATTTATCATCTAGAACCAATTTTATGGGTTAAACGGTGTTATTTATTTGATTGTTAGTTGTGATTTTTTGTAAACATATCACCTTGTTTAGTAATAAACCAACAAGAATTGCAATGAGCAACATCCGAGAGTAGCTAGCACATAGCCTACCACAGATTGTATTACTCTACGGGGGCTCCTGGCTACATTGGCGCACACCGAATCAAACATGCGCACAAGTTTTATTTTATTCTATTCGTGTCTAGCGGATTAGGCATATGTGACAGATTAAACCCCAGTTTCGACTCAGGCACTCGGGATTTATTGGGAAAGTGTTGAATACAGTTTGGTTTATCTCAGTTTTGCTTCATTTAATGCGTCTTATAATCCGGTGCGCCTTATGGTCCCGAAAATACAGTGCATGTTTTGTGGAACACTAGGGTTCCACGGAACACCTGTTGAATGATACTGAGCTAGATTATACTTTTCCACACACACGGAAATCCATTTTGACGAGCACAAATCCAACTACACATTTATTAGATTTATACAGAAATGTTTTTTAGACCCAACAATGCGATTTTACTCGCAAGTACAAAACTTAAGAGCTTTTACAAAAGCTTAGAGCTCACCACAGCCACACGTTTGCCCACAGTCATCCACCATGCTCCTACAAATTCTATAACGTCATATAAGGACTACGATCAAACGTCAACAACGACCCGACACTTGATCAATCAACCGTGTAGTGAATCAGTAAAATTTGACATCAAGTGAATTGATAAGCGTGTTGCAGCTTCACGTAAAAAAAGCCTATTAATACAACATCTTTGATATACGATTGTTTATTGTTGTTGCTAAGATAACAATCGCAATACACATGCCATAGTTCAAATTACTTAAAATCAGAAGCGTCCTTCAACTGCGAGTAGTGTCCCGACATTAAAACCACCTTTATTTCAATACAGCATTTGCAGGTTTATAGCCTACAGCACCATAGCCCATAGTGCCGCCCCCATAAAAGTGCCACCAGGGGCGGACCGTCCCCTTCGCCTTCCCTTAGCTACGCCACTGTTGATCTGTGAAAAAATCGCGGGGGTTATTTTTGTTTAAACGAAATGAGAAGAAAAATCGCAAAGACACTCACACCAAAAATGCCTTTCGCTGCCAGATTCTCGTGTTGCGCGACTATCGATTTCAATTCAATATTAAATTACTTTCCGAGGGGGTTATAATCTTTGGAATTTATCGAACTATTAATCTGTAAAAAAATCGCGGGGATTATTTTTATTTAAACGAAATGAGAAGAAAAATCGAAAAGACACTCTAACACCAAAAATGCCTTTCGCTGCCAAATTCTCGTGTTGCGCGACTATCGATTTCAATTCAGTATCAAAATATTTTCCGAGGGGTTTATGATAACAAATTTTATATCAAAGTCTTTGGAATTTATTGAACTATTGATCGGTGTATAAATCCTTTCTACCGAAATTTTACCGATAGTTCTATCAATCGCTGACATGTTCTTAGACCTCCCCACAGTGAATTTCCCTTTATTTAGAACTGATAAAGCTTTTTGTTTCTTTCATTATCTTACACCATCATTGAAAGCTGATCTCAATCTGAAACAAGACCGATGTACTTCTTCAATAGCAAAAAAATCGCTGCTTTCTCCATCCGCAAGTATCAGTTATATATAGAGGCCTGCAATCACAAAGGCATACTTATTATTTTTGTACGTTTCTTGTAAAAGATGCATGCACGTGCAATTTCTGTTTTCACCGAACCCTTTGAAACTTGCTCTTATCGGTATGCTGAGTGCTTCTCTGCATTAGATCATGATCGAAAAAATCATGTTATTGTTCTGTGAAAACACTGATATATAACGGTTTGCAAGTGGATAACAACAGTTGTAAATCAGTAGGCCTACAACAATTTGGAAATGCGTTGTGGTTCACTGCAGCTTCCAGCGTTGACGACGAGTCTTTCGATGACGAGGAAAATCTTTCCCTGAACGAGTTAAAAAGCGACATGTTTACGGGTACACCTTGTCGGCTTTCATGGCAGTCTTGAGGATTTTTGCCGGTGTTTCGGTTTGACCTCGATCTTTGATCGCATCTAGATGGAAATTGTGCAGTAAAGGCGAAATTTTATTTGTTTTCTCTGAAAATGTAAGTCTTCTAATCTATCCTTAAATCTTTCACTTTTTTAAAATCTTTCCCTGAACGAGTTAAAAAGCGACATATTTACAGGTACACCTTGTCGGCTTTCATGGCAGTCTTGAAGATTTTTGCCGATGTTTCAGTTTGACCTCGATGTTTGATCGCATCTAGATGGAAATTGTGCAGTGAAGGCGAAATTTTATTTGTTTTCTCTGAAAATGTAAGTCTTGTACTCTATGTTCACGCCCATTATTTTGTGAAAAGTCTTTTATATCCTCCGAATTCCCGTGAAAAGCCTCATGCGTTTTATGTGGGTTCGTTGATTTTGAGTTTGAAACACTTTTTGTCTTTTTGATTTGGATTGTACCGGCGGCCAGAGATGATCACGGAGCCGGAGTGCCGGAGTGGACTCCGGATGGTGTTTGCATTTTAGGCTGGAGCAGGAGCCGGAATCAATATTTTAGGTTGGACCCGGAGTAGGAGCCGGAACCGGAGTCAACATTAAGGTCTGTGCAGGAGCCAATCGAAATTTTTAAAAGGCTTAATTTCTGTAATGATGCTTGTGGTTGTCAAACAGAATGGAATTAATTTTAGACGTGTTTTCTGACCAGTGTCGTCATATATCACGAAAGTGTGACACTGGGTGGGAGTACCGAACATTTCACCACTAATGATGGTTTCAAAGTTATGGCCTGTGCAAAACACAGTATGTAAGTGACAATGCAGTTCAGGAATTTCGAAATCCATGCCGTAACTATGAGAGTGTTTGGCTAATGATGTGGGCAATGACACAGACACGTGACAAAAAAATGCCTAACAAAACAGATTATAGAGAAGTAATAGTGTGCCGAAATGACCTATACACTGTTGACTATACTGTAGGCCTAGTGACAGGATTTGACCATGATGTCAGAAGTAATGTGCAGTAGTAGAAATTCAATGTTTATTTGCATTGTCACTTGTGCAGATTTCTAGTCTAGCTACCGCTTGCATAAGCCAACCTCTGCTCACATATTGTAACCATACTGAACAAAGTTGGATGTTTGCCCTGATAGTTGCAGCTTTGAAGATAACCTATGTTGTTTTGCATCGCTGTTGCCTATTTTTATGAATTTGAAAGGCATTGCAGTCGTAAGCTATGCATAATGTAAATGTTCACGTTGTTAAATATTTTTTGTATGATTTGCTTGCATATTCATGTTAATGGCTCAGTGTGATATAGTCATAGTTCAAATTTTATCTGAGCACATGATGACGAGGTTAAAGTACGATTCAATATTTGTGAACAGGTGATCAGCTCCTGTCCTCGGAGATTTAAACGAGTCTTTTGTAAAAATTGCATATTAACACTCACTTCAAATACTTGTCATCTATATTGAAGCTTGAACTACTAACTAAATTAGTGTTTCAATGGTTTCCACTTCACAATTTAATTACGGTAATTAAATTATTACGGTAGAACCTATACTTTCAAAGGTGCACAGTATATTTGAGAAGCAGCCCCTATTGTGCCTCATGAGACGAAAACAGTTCTGAAGTTATTTTGTCAGTAGCTGCACACATTTGTTTGAAGTTATCACATGACAAGTTTGGAATGCATGACCTACAATAGCTGACCGTAAAGTCTAATTTAAAAGAGGACAAGCTTTTAGTGGTTGTTTGTTTGTGTTGTGTAAAGAATAGGCTAAGCCATAACTTTAAACCTCGACATGTTGTGTCTCTAGGTATTGCGCTAGTCACGTGACCATTTCAACCATTTTTGTTCTATCAAAAGCAAAATAGCCACAACAAATATTTTGCCTCATGAGGAAAAATAGACACCCGGGTAAAGCTAGCCGACAGTCCGCTCTGCCGACAGTTCAAAAATCGCCCAAAGAAAAAAAACTCACCAATCCAGAATGGGACAAAATAACGTACAGGAGACAAAATCAGGTCATAAAATAGCATGTACAACGTAGTAATAACGATGAATCTAAATAATTTTCAAGGTGAACAACTTTGAAAAATATTTTGAAAAAATGTTAAAAATACTTGTCATTTCAACCACAAAAATAATTCTTCCGGTTACAACCGGACAACTTTTTCAACACGGACTGATTTATTTTATTCATACTAATGCAATGAACCCATTTTCAAAGTTGTCAAATGGGGAAAAAGTCATGAATAGTCGTTACAAACATTTTATACTTTTTGCGAAAAATTGTGCGGCGCCATGACAACTTTTCAGCTTCATATTCATTCCACCCGGCTCAGAACGGAAATATTTTTCAACACAAACTGATTTATTTTATTCATACCAATGCAATGAACTAATTTTCAAAGTTGGCAAATGGGGAAAAAGCTATGAAAAATCGTTACAAACTTTTAATACTTTTTGCGAAAAATCGTGCGTCGCCATGACAACTTTTCAGCGTCATATTTCTTCCATCCGGTTCAGAACGGAAAGATTTTTCAACACAAACTGATTGATTTTGTTCATACCAATGCAATGAACCCATTTTCAAAGTTGACAAATGGGGAAAAAGCTATGAAAATCGTTACAAACTTTTTATACTTTTTGCGAAAAATCGTGCGTCGCCATGACAACTTTTCAGCGTCATATTCATTCCATCCGGCTCAGAACGGAAAGATTTTTCAACACAGACTGATTTATTTTATTCATACCAATGCAATGAACCCATTTTCAAAGCTGACAAATGGGGAAAAAGTTATGAATAGTCGTTACAAACATTTTATAGTTTTGCGGAAAATTGTGCGTTGCCAAATTATAATTTTTAGAATCAGGCACTTACCAGTAAAGTCCAGTGGTTCCCTTCTGAGTTGTAAACACCAACTAAGGCGTCATAATCATGCAGCTGAACCTGCCACAAAGATATAAGCATGCCAGTAACAGGGAAGCCAAGAATTGCATTGGTAAGTTATGGTTCGTCGCATTATTCCTTACCGCAGCTGGTGCATTGCAGTGTGCAATCTCGTACTTCTCTTCCAAGATGCATTGAACAAGAAAGCAATTCAGGATGTAGATGTTGAGCTTTGCATTTGCAATTTTTTTTCGCAAAATGTAATCGATAACCTGAGTTAAAAGTATCTGAGTATAGTCTTCAAATAGGCTAAACAGTACTAAACACTGCAAGATCACACACCGGAAAAACTTTTGCGTATGTTATTTTGTCCACGAAGGAACATCTATCCTACTCAGTACACCATCTTGCCGCTTCCGTCACCGTCGAGCCAATTGCTTCCGTACAACGTCTGGAACGAATCCACTCGAAGGATATGCTGTCCATGATCGTCAGCGTACTTCGCCGCAATAGTCCGTGTGGCGGTAGTATTCCACAATTGGTCTACCTGATAACGATTTTAACGGCTTTACAATAATTCGGTCTTCACTCATTAACAGCTTAACTCAAATAATCACCTTTTCTGTATGTTTCTCTTTTGAGCGAATTGTGCTATCAGTGCTTGGCTTTTGGGAAGATTTAAACTTCAAAGGATACTTTGACTTTTGAAGATAATTTAATTTATTTGTTTGTGAGCAGACACGAAGTCCATAGTATGTACACACACACTCTGCAGAACGCAGGTTGATAAAAACAGACAATACAGAACGTAGTACAAGGCATTGAACCCGGTGTAATCACAGGGTTACAGACACTTATTGCAACTGCATTGAAGGCAGAACCATAGGGTTACAGACACATTCTTAACACTATTATTCGATAACACGTAACACTTGTTACAGCACTACTGCGGAGTAGGACGCTAATTCCTAAATTGGACTAGTCTAGGTAAAATGCAAAAGCATTGTGGCTTGTCATGCCCTCGATCAAACGGACACTGCAAAGTTCGATCACTCATTCACAGAGTAAAATGCTATTATAGTGTTCAAAGAATAGTGACGAATACAAACAATCTGACTGCATCAAAGCACGTGGCCATACGTTGTTAGACTTTCTGCATCTTTTGAGAAACAGGTACTTGTATTGACGTAGCAGAGCCTCAAAGGTAGGAATGTTACATTGAACCTGATGGCTATTAACACTAGCTCTCCAGGGCAGGTTGTGTGGAGCCTACAACCAAAATTATATGCCACCCGCAATCTCTGCATGCATGACTTCCTGGAATTACATCATAATTGACATGCATACATGGGCGTAGAAAAGGAACGAAAAAGTACCTTTTTAACTGCATTTGAACAGCGGGAAAAAGAGGCTCGCAGCTTGTTTGCTGCACAATATAAACTCCAGTAGTCCTATCTTGCCCCTGAAGTCTTCTCCGCTTACACCATTTTTCTGTAGCAGTCTCAGACTCGTGATGTTTCTACAAAAGAATTTCATTATCTGTAATCTGACTAATTTATCAGGACAACACGGGCAAATTAGAAATGTTTGTCACTACTGTCTTATAATATTTTTAAATATTATAACAGTTTTCAATATTGTTCAGACACGAATTTTGTTAGCTTTTCAGATGAAAAGTGCAAAACATGACCCTTCGACATTTTTGCGATAAGGAAATCCACCAAGGAATTAGAGGGGAGCTGGGGGGTAAGAGGGCAGTGATTTAATGCTGTTCCTTTTAGCACATTTGGAATTCTTAAACTTTGGAAGTCACCTATATAGCCTACAGAAACTTACAGATAAAGTGGGAAAAATTGAAAATGTCGGTTATGTTGCCATTAGTTTCCAAACGTTGCCGGAGAAACATGTAGTGTGATGAAGGTTTTAGAAAATAGTTGAGAAACAATAGCAAATCCGATATTGAACGGCTTAAGAAAAACCCGAAATCACCGGAAAACACAAAAACACAAAGAACAACAATCTACTGAAAACAAACGAATAGTAAATACCAAAATACAAGCTAGGTAGGGGCCCGGGTTTTACATTTTTAACTTGGCAGGGGGCGGTTCTCACCCCTGCCACCCGTCAGTTATGCCACTGATCAGGTGTATTTCAAACATGATTTATCGCAAAAAGTATTAAAAGTTTGTAACGATTTTTCATGTTTTTTTACCCATTTGTCATTTTTGAAAATGGGTTCATTGCATTGATATGAATAAAATAAATCAGTTTGTGTTGAAAAATATTTCCGTTCTGAGCCGGGTGGAATGAATATGAAGCTGAAAAGTTGTCATGGCGACGCACAATTTTTCGCAAAAAGTATAAAAAGTTTGTAACGACTTTTCATGACTTTTTCCCCATTTGACAACTTTGAAAATGGGTTCATTGCATTGGTATGAATAAAATCTATCAGTCTGTGTTGAAAAATTGTCCGGTTGTAACCGGAAGATTTATTTTTCTGGTTGAAATGACAAAAATTGTAACATTTTTTCAAAATATTTTTCAAGTTGTTCACCTTGAAAATTATTTAGATTCATCGTTGTTACTACGTTGTACATGCTATTTTGTAATCTGATTTTCCTGGACCTTCTTTTGTCCCATTCTGGATTGGCGAGTTTTGTTTTCTTTGGGCGATTTTTTAAACTGTCGGCTGAGCGGACTGTCGGCAAGCTTTACCCTGGTAAAAGAGACAGTATCTTTTTCACTTGAGTTACTTGGAAGTTTTCGGAGTGTTAACAGGAGTCGGAGTTGATGTTTCAAAAATTTTCGGAGTCGGAGCAGGAGTCCTAAAGCGTGGAGCAGGAGCGGAGTCGGAGTCTAAAAAATGTGACTCCATTCATCTCTGCCGGCGGGTTCACAGTGGTGCAAGGAGCGGACATGAGTAAATTGCAAGCTCATCACTGCATGTTATCACAACAGTGATCCCTGACTCTTGTGCAGTGTGAGTGTCATATCGGCAAACAAACTGTCATCGCAAGAATTAACCCCAATGATCAGAATTGAATTCCTGATTTCACCTTCTCCAGAAATATTTGCTTCTGAGCCCCAATTTCCTTTTCCATGGGGGCAAATGCCCGTTTTCCCCCCTGCGGACGCCCATGGCAACACTGAGAGTGAGAGCAGTGAAGGGTGGCGAAGATATTATGGAGTGTTGAAGAGCAGCTGGCACCAGTGTTGCCATTTCCGATGTTTTAACATGAGATCTGATGTTTTGAGAGAAATTTCTGATGTCTGATGTTTTAGCGACAAATCTGATGTTCAGTGGGCAGTAGTTTTCCACATTTCTTCTCTTTCTAGGTTGAAAATAAGTTAGATACATAATTTTTAAGTTCCTTTCATCAATTTCTCAAGTGTCAACCAGAGTTGGATCAATTACAAATGCAATTGAATTGTAATTGAATGTAATTAATTGCATATTTTCATGTAATTGTAACTGAGGTTTTTTGTTCTTGTGTAATAGTAATTAAATTGTTATTTATAAAAATTTTTCACCAAATTACAATTACATGTAGGCCTGCTCTCAACAATTTCACAGAGTTCAAAGAAGCCTTCAAACAAAATCGTTGTTACACTTGCTATGGGACATGATGCTATAGATTTTATTGCAAGATAGACCACTGTCATTGTGGCACAATCGCCGACATCAAACCACTCCGTTTTCAAAGAAAAGTGTTTCATCATTGAAAACAACGGGAAAACACTTTCCGAAAACAATCAAGAACAAATAATGGGGACTTTTCATTGCCTTGAAGTCCACATCAAGGTTATGACGATCAAAAAAGGGT
>Ga0210059_1009788_pt1 | contig 14896 bp, 9 predicted proteins | sample Ectturendosymbi2_FD_188042 | JGI IMG/M metagenome (GOLD analysis project Ga0210059, IMG submission 188042) | Ecteinascidia turbinata endosymbiont from Florida, USA - Sample 2 (SPAdes) (version 2) | ecosystem: Host-associated > Tunicates > Ascidians > Unclassified | place: Key West, Florida...
ATTTTTTGTGACTGACGTCATAAGTGAAGTAGTTTTGGGTCATTTTGGCTCATGTTACCTGGCCTAGGGCCCAACCGCTAGGCCAAAGTGTTTCGCTGAAGTTTTCATTGGAAACTAGGCTCGAGTCCGAGTCTTTTGAGCCTTCGATTGACCTTCTAGCGTTTCTGGTTCAAAACTTATGATTTAAAATAAACAAATTAATTAATTAGATAATTAGTCAAATATTTTTACTTAAATATTTTTACTAACTTACATCATAACTTTTAAACCCGAAACCCCAGCAGGTCATCCAAAGTATCAAAAGACTCGGATTGTGGCTTAGTTTCCAGTAAAAACTTCAGCGAAATACTACCACCTAACGGTTGGCGCCCAGGGCCAGGGTGGCCAAAAAGTCGTCCACTTATAACGTCACTCAAAAAAAACCGCAACCCCCAAGCAAAAATTTTTTTTTCGAGTGCAATCTACTAGACTGGCCGATCCATTTGAGCTGCTGAACAGCTCTCTAGCGCAATCGGCGGAGGAGCTAGGGTGTTAGTAAGACAACTGAAAACTGCTTTTTATTTTGCGAAAATCGCCGAAACCAGGTGGCTCTGAAAGTGTTAAGACTGCTTGAACTGAAGTGATCATTGTAATCATGTTTTTGCATGAAAGCATGCTGTGAATAAATCATTGCAAGTATACATTATGGCTAAATGTTTGTGCAAAAATGTGGATTACTTCTAATGTACAGAATACAAGCAAATCTGGATGAAAAAGCAGTGTTTTTTTTTACCCCTTCGCCTGGGTAAAAAAACTAGTGTTTTTTTTATTATAATTTTTCTTTGGGAAAAGATAATAAAAAATTTCAATATCACAATATACTTTGGCATGGGGGCTACCTTCTATCAAAAGACCAAGAAAATACCTTAGCTTATTTTAGAGGTAATGCAAACTTGAAATTTTTGTTTTTTTTACCCCATTTGACTATAACAGCGGTGGCCAAACTGCGGCTCGCAAGCCGCATGCAGCTCTTGAAATCTTTGCATGTGGCTCTTTGAGCTTTGCGAATAATTATATATTTGTTTTTTATTTTTTATTTCTGTTGCAAAGTGTAGAAGTATTGTAAAGCGGTACTGTGGTAGCTAGCGTGCCGAACAGTATTACTTTTGCAAGTCGTTCCAAAAAGAATTATGGTGTCACAGAAGAGTTGATTGCAAATAAAATCGTGTTCTTAGATTTTCATGTTGCGGCTCTTTCTAACTTGGGTTTTACGATATGCGGCTCCTACATTGAGCAGGTTTGGCCACCCCTGGACTATAACAAAAATGTTGATGCGGGCCATATCAAATGTTCACGCATGTTGCAGGATCCCCACCCCTGTATTAGCATTTATGTCTGCAACTCCAAAAGGTTGTTGCTCCATTCAAACTAATGCATTGAACTATTTAGTTGTACACACATTTCCCTAAATTTTGCAAACTTTGCTTTGTCTCCGATGATAATTGAATTAAATAATAATTTATATTCAGATGGATAAATCTTGTACCTAAATGACTCAGATTGTAGCCTAGTTTCCAACACAAACTTAAGCGAAATACTACAATCTAACGGTTGGCCCCAGGGCCAGGTGAAGTGGGCCAAGGTGGCCTAAATGTCCTCCAATTATGACATCACTCACAAAAAATCAGCACCCCACAACCAAAAACTTTTTTTTTGAGTGCAGACTAGAAGACTTGCTGCATCTTTTGAGCCTTTGAACAGCTCTCTACCACTTTCGGCACCTGAGTTACGCGCGCAAAGCCACGTGCAATCTGGTTGTTTTGGTGCGAGAATTCCTGAAACCAGCCAGACCCCAAAGTGTTAATAGCATCATTAGGTCCTAGAGATTAAATTTATTTATGTCACCTCCCTTTCATAAGCATCTCACACCTAAATTTTTTTGTCCTCTTGTTTTTATACATGTTGCTGTTTTGCAGAACCTTCACCAAAGAGGGGCGGCCAAGTGGTGAGGCTTATGTGGAAGTGGCTTCAAGTGATGATATGCACAATGCTTTGAAAAAAGACCATCAGAATATGGGAAGGCGATACATAGAAGGTAAAGTTCTATGGTGAGGCTTCACAAGTGCTTCATATTCTTAAGCTTTAGTGCCCATATGAGCCACCATTGTGACTCAGACATGTTTGGCCTTGGCCTAACTTGCCAACTGATAGAGTTAGAGAGCTTGTCGAACCCTCTAAAGATGTGAAAAGTGTTCTAGTTATGATTTAAGAAAAAATTGGGTAGTTTTCATTTTGAAAATTTTGAATGGCAGTGTGACATCACGCGGTGTTCCCTGTGATGCCATCGAGACCTGAGAAAAAATATTGGCAATTTACTTGTGTTTCCTTATATAATAAACTAGGTGAAAATCTGCATCTTCAGAGCCGTCCATTTGCCATCTAGCGTTAGCAGTTGGGAAGGAAATGGCCAAAATCAATATTTTTCAAAATTCTCAATATTTGAAATTTGTGTTTTTCAGGTATTTTTTATATTTTAAAATTTTTTTCCCTTTTGTGGGTCTCAACATTGAATTGAACAAGGTTGTTGCCTAGATTTATATTGATTGAGTCAGTTAGTGAACAAAGTATGTTATTCAGCCAGATGTTCATTTCATTCAGTTTGGATTATGAATGAATGAATGACCCACGACCATACTAATGATTGTTGCTTAACATACTGTGATTTTTAAATGTTTCGTTGTAAGTTTGTATGTGGCACATGTGATAAAACCAGAGTTGTTTTATGTTTGTGGCAGTTATTTAAAAGATAATGTATTGAAGCTGTCACCACAAAATTGTGTTTAACTTTAACTAACTAATGCTGTTCAGAAAAAATAAAAAATACCAGCAGTTGTAGGGTGGTTTAAATATCTTGCTGGTACAGCTCCTAATGGATCAATAAATGACTTATTAGAAACATTTGATAGTCTGTCTTTTTATTGAAAGGTGAGACACAAATAATTTATATATCACTGTGCCCTTGCTTTGGTTGGATTCAGCTGCTTTTTTGCTCGTGTAGGCTTGGCTGTGTTCTGTGCCTGGAAAGAGTAGATTTTGTTTGATGCTATGATTCGAACTGTGGAATGGCAGATTGGTGTCAATAAGATGCTTTTGTTATTGCTGCATGCAGTCTTCAGTTCAAGTGTTAAAGAAATGGACTATGTATTGAGTCGAAGTGGAGAAGATCAACCTGCCCGTCGTCGTTCTGATGCAGTGGTCCGACTACGTGGCTTACCTTACCAGTGCACAAAGGATGATATTCGTTCCTTTTTTACAGGTAAAGAATCTGTATAAATACTCTGCATTTGCTGTTCAATGAATAATACTACAATTTAGTGAGGTATTAAAATGAACTAGCACTAAATTTCTCACGTATAACTAGGAATGCATAAATCGAATCCTTAGGATTCGAATCCTTCAGTATTCGAATAAAAAAATCTGGAATTTTCTTGAATATTTACATTAAAAATAATTAGATTAAATAAATGTGAAAAATTACAAAGTCGGCAAAACAAATTCTGCAGTGGCACTTTGCCCTCCTGAGTAAGAGAAATAAACACCCAAGCTCACGGCACTGTAGTGATGTAATGAGCTAATTAACAGGTCGTGTGATCCCTGATTGATGTTGTAAACATATCCGTGATCAGCTCATTTTTCTCCTAACAATTAGTTATTCTGGAATAGGATTCAATATTCAGGATTTAAAATAAAGATTCCAGAACCTCTAAATGTTCCATAATGCACATTCCTTCCTATAACTTGTGGAAGATTACTGTACTCCAATGTCAGGACTTTTTTGTGGTGTTTAAATTTTTTGGCTTGATGGCATGTGTGGCAGAAAGGTTTTTATGAAATGTGCAGTTTTGAAAAAAGCCACAGTGAGGTAAATGCAAACTTATTAAAAACAACATTCTTGACAAATGTTCTAAACCAGCGCTATTCAACTGGTGTGCACGGTGCACCTTTGGGTGCATCAAAATATGTGTGGGGTGCACCACTATGAAAGGGTTCACAAGCGTGCATTACAAACTTGTCACACTAAACAGATACTCTTTACAAAAACTTTCTGTTTGCAAAAATGAACCATGATTAACCAACCAATGACTTAAGGATTTAACCTAGACTTTGCACATTCTAAGTGTGGTGCGTAAGCATCAGACCATGTCAAGCTAATTGTAGAAATTAGTTGATTATTTGTGATTCATAAGCAACAGACAATCAGTTAATATCAATTGGATTAGGTAGCTGATTTGCAGACATGGGCACATTTAGGTGGGGGACACGGGGTCATGTCAGTAAATAGGGTGCACGAGTTTAAGTAAATAGGGTGCATGTGTTCGTCAAGACATCTTTAAAGGGTGCACCATAGCAAAAAAGGTTGAAGAGCACTGTTCTAAACAACATTTTACATTTTTTTGATGAATTTAACTTATTGTTGTGACCAGTCATAGTTCGAGCAATTACATTCTCACACATTAAAATAACCTATTTTTATAAGTCATTTGGCAAACTATGGTTTGATCACTAATTTTCGTACTATTAAACCTTTCAGTTGTTTACCTTGTGGCCATACACTAACAGCCAAAGAAATATAGTTCATTGATGCAGACATTATATTGTCCACTAATATATCAATTCTTGATGAATCACCCCTACACGGCAGATTATTTTCTGGTAGGAGTTCAGAACTCATGTCTCTATTATTCCTCATTAAATGGGTTGTGAATACCCCTGCAAGAGTAGTCAAATGCACAGGTGTAACCAAGAAGGTGGACGAGAGCATTTCATACTTGTTTATCCAGTCGCATTTAATTATGTGTAGATTACCTTTATAAAGAGACAATCAAGAAGAATTAATTTTTAACCAAAACTGAGTTTTTATCCTCATGGCTATGAAGCATAATATGTTGATGTCACACATGCACAGAAAATACGTTTAGTTGCAGAGATTGCACTTACTGTTGTATAATACTGTGAAATACATTGTAAAATTATGCTAAACACAAGAAAATGCATGTGCAGCGATCACTGCAGCGGATGGTATGCCTTGTTTGTCAAATGTATAAAAAGGAAGTTGTCATGTAAGTGGGTATAGTCTCATGACTGCATAAAATTTTCCATTGTGTATCTGGGTATTTCTGATTTGGAAGTTTCATAGAAGTCAGTTTTCGTTTGGGCAACTTTTTCATGGAACTTTACGTTAAAAAAACTAAAGAAAACGTTGATTATTTTGGTGAAAGTGACCGCCGAAGACTCAAGCTTTTTGTAATGCTTCGGTTGATTAATATCGCTGCAATGTATGTAATTCCTTGTATGCTGATGAGCGTGCAAGCTGTTTTAAGCACGGCCTTTGTTTAAGTTACCACAGCAAAACAGCACATTTCAGTTCAGCCAAACAGGTGACTTTAAAGTCAATTTAAACTCCTTTCAAAGTTTGCAAAGTGCTAGTCCTGAACATGTAATTAACCTGATTTTTCCAACTGTATTTGTTTCTGCTTTCAACAGAAGGGTATTTTTTCTTCAGCAGGGTAAAGTTGTCGGGTGTTCCAGGGTGTTCTGGTTGGGCGCAGACTGTTGGCTCTTAATTTGCCTCCTGCTTTAAAATAGCATTTGCTTTGCTTGTGCATACGAGATCTGTTGGTGTCTGTCCTTGCAAATTGCTACCTCTACTCAGGAAACCTGGCAGCAATTGTAGCAAAGCATATGTTAAAAAGGTTGGAGGCAAACTTCGTAGCCGATAGTATTTCAAATGGTAATTCTTCTGGTTGGTATCGAAGGGTTGGAAATTGTTCCTTATGGGATCACATTGCCGATGGATTCGCAAGGGCGGAGTTCGGGGGAGGCGTATGTTGAGTTTGCCTCACAAGAATGCGTTGATGCTGCTCTGGCTAAGCACAAGGACAAGATCGGGCACAGGTTGGTGGGTGGTCCGGGCCTCGTGTAATGGACCCTTGCTTGTTATGTTTCCATCACTGGGAGGTAGCTGCGTATAAGTGAGTGTCTGCAAGTATGCGAGGGATGTCCTCTGGTGGCGTTCGCTGAGAGATATCTGCTGGAGGTGATGTTGCTGTGACAGCTGCTTGTTAAACATGTTAAAGCAATGGCCTAGAATCGTAACACATAGGTATACTTGACTTTAAACTGTATATCTTTAAACTGATGGACTGATAGTTCTTTGGGTGAGGACATCCCTCTATGTCGTGCCTCATTGGCTGGGAAAAGTCGATTACATTGCTACTTATGGCCCTGAATGCACGCCCACATATTTTGTGCTTGGTTAAGCAAAGTGTACGATTTCCATGCTTGATTTAGTTTTTATCTTGATCTAAAACCAGTAGAAGCTTGTATGGGAATGAACCGTGCTAAGTGTACATGCATTCAATTATAGGGTGGTGGTTTGTAGCTTCTGTGAGTTGTTTGGGATCGCAGTCAAAACATCTCACCGACGTATCTTGTGCAGAGGGTAAGTAAATTAAGCAGCGGTTTTTGCCATGCGCAAGATAAACGTTCTGCGTACATGCGTTTTAGTGAAGATTTACTTGGCACTAGAGTCGGACCGGACCGGACCGACTCCGCGGTTACTTACGACTGTCATAGCTCGAAGTGCGCATGGCTGCGAAGCGTGCGAGCGCAGCTGTTCAGACCTGACAACTGTTTTTGTGAAACTCTGCAGGTACATAGAAATTTTCAAAAGCACACGAAGGGAATTGCAGGATGCGCTTTATGAATCCGGAGGTGGCTATGGTCGTGGAGGGCGAAGGCCCGGACCTTACGATCGACCAATGCGTGGCTCTCGAGGAGGTCGGGGTGCTGGGCGCTTTATGGGCAGAGCCGGACGTACATACGAATATGATGATGGAGGTGAGTTCGTGTTTACAGTGGAGCCCGCGGCCTAGCTTTTTCGTTCTGACATTATTGCTGTAGATAATTCGGCATCTCATACAAGAAAGTATTGTTCGTGACACTGAGCCTTTGGTTACTATGGCTGCGCCTATTTGCAGCACAGTACCGGGCTTACGCATAAACGGAGATATCCTCTCACTCTAGATCACTGGCCCATAAAGTTTTTAAGCCTCACTACCCCTAATCAGGTCCGAACAAAAACTTCTGCCAATACTAGAAGCAGCTGAAAATGTAGGGCCCCAATCAGGCGAATTTGTCATTTATGGTTTCACCGTAGGAAATTATTTCTGCTTCGCCACGGGTGGTTTTTCAACAATGACGATCGCGTTTCACTTTACAATACATCTCTTGCTCTGAAATGAAATAACCTATTCTAACCTCAGTTTCCCTGGGGGGGGGGGTATTGAGGCAAACTTCAAGAACCCCTGCTCTGGATGGTGCCAACAGAATCTCGGTCGAGTGCCATTGATTATCGTTTTACTGTGTGACTCAATCCGATGGTTAGGTTACGGTGATGAATACTACGAGGACGATTACGAAGAAGATTACGGATGGGAAGACAGCGGAGGATATGGAAGTGCTGGACGATATGGGAGAGGCCGGGGCATTCGTGTACGTGTCTCAATGTCGTTTCTACATCTCTTGTGTTCTTCGTCAAGTGTTCTCGCATGTCAGTTTTGAAGATTCATGGGGCGGCGATTAGCTCAATGGTAGAGTGTCCGCCTCTCAATCCGGAAGGTTGGATGTTCGATCCACGGCCGCTGAGTGAATTGCTGTAGCGCTCCTCGGGCAAGAGCGTTCACCTCAACTGCCCCGGCAAAAAGCATTATTCAGGCTTCGGCCTTCTGCCAATTGTTAAACAAATCTGTCGCATTGCATGTGCAATAACAAAAATTCATTTAGTTAGCACCGATCACCGTTAAAAACTGAAGACCTGTGTTCGGGATGTAGGTAAACTGTCTTCGTTCAAACAATTAAAAGAAAAGTGTGTCGCAGTTACCTCTTACGGCATGTATTGTTTTTTTCATGGGCACTGAAAAATGTCTGTGCTGATGCTATCAGCAACTGCATCGCATTTTTGTGGAGTAAAGCCAAGTGTTGTTTAAGAAACGCTTTTAGGTTCTTGCGTCGCTTTGTCCGTGTTGATCAGTATATTCTCTTGACTTGCGACAGACTCCAACATATAGTGCATGCAAACCCACGTCTCTTCATCGTGTCCAACGTCTATTTTTATTTTTTCGCGAGTATTTCTACTGTTGTACAGGCATACGGTAGAGGGGGACGAGCCCCTGCTAGCTACGGCGGCGGAGGAGGCGGCGGTGCTTACGGAAGACAGCAGCAATATGACGATTATGAAGAAGACTTTTATGAGGACGACAACTTGGGATCCGATTACGTTGTTCACATGAGAGGTCTTCCCTTCAAAGCCAGCGATAATGATATAAGCGATGTAAGTCGCGCATACCCGAATTCCACACTGTCATGATACCTGTCCACCTACTGTCTATCCTATGTTGTTTAATTCAGGTTAAGTTTAGAAACGGTTTTACTTGAACATGTGCATTCAGCAGTTCGAATGCCGTTGGGTAAATCACCAGTGTGTTACAGAAAAAACGCTGACGGAGTTTAGACGCACACTTTCGCTTTCGGTGAATCATTCCATTTCGAAGTGTTTTCAGGTCAGCACGGAAGAATTTCAAGTCATCAATAAATAGTGTTTTTCGTAAATTTATCCAGCATCTTGTCGTACCTGATCGTAAAAAGTAACGAAAATGCAATTTTTTTGAAAGAATGCACAGATCAACAAAATAACACTTTCTGTATTAAGCGAAAATATGACATAACTTTTTTGGCTAACTTTTTGGTGCTGATTCCAAATTTTGCATTCATTTTCTTGTGGCACGTCAAATTTTGGAGTTAGGATGAAAGGCTTTTTAGGGTGTATAAACAGTTGTATGCTACATAATAGCTTTTGTATCCAAGTGAAAAATGACTTGATAATTCTGTCTATATAAAGGTTGTTAATTTATTACGAATGATCAAAAAACAAGTTGAACCAACAAGCAGAGGGTACCTGCCCTTGGTAGTGGAGCTCATAAAACTTCAATAAGTGTTTTGAATAAGACTTTCTTTTAAAAAGTGTGGCTGGATCACCACGAGACAACATCCAGCAGACAATACCATGATTGATTCTTTTTAGAACCCCTGGTATATTGCTTCCATAGCTTGAATATTATTCACCCTGGCAGTCACTCATGGCATCAAGGTTTTCAAACAAGCATTGGTGTGAATGAAAAAAATGCATCTTTAGAGATATATGCAAGCCTATCTCATGTAAGCTAAAGCAATTCTGCAACTTCTGCTTAAAGACAATGAGCCTTGATATTTCTTACAAAGATCGAGCATATCCACCTGAATCCCTTCTGAGCTTTTAACTCCAGTGCATTCTTTATTGGACATTCTTAAGTTGAAATTCCGATCTGTCAAAACCTCGACAAATCTACAGGCCTACAAAATTCCTTCTTTCAATTTAGCTTTCCCGAGATCAGGAAACTTGTCACACAAATCGTTAAATTAAAGCTACAGGAATTGCATTTGGCCATAGGTTTCACAGTTTCACAAATTTTTTCATCAAGCCCAAGTTTATATGCAGAGGTGACATCAGGACTTACCATGATTTGCTAATGGAGGATGCTGAGCTCCTGAACACTGTTCACTCCAGGAACACATGAGTTTCTTTTGAACGAATGTTGCTTTTCATAGTGATCTACAGTAGCACCTAGAGTGGTTGCCCCATAAACATAAAAATAGCAGCAGGATGTGCATTCCCATTAATACTAATATGCTTATGACCATGAGAGTTCCACACAGGCTCCACTGGCAGTCAGTATAGCCAACTAAAAAGCATTCAAAACAATCTGATTGTTATCATACGATCCATTCAAATTAAGGGAATGTGCAATGGGGATTTAATGCTTTAAATTGCCTGTGTGCACAGAGATATCAATATGTCACTCAATAAAACAGATTCTTGCGTTTAAATCACTCAGTTGATGTTGGTAAACCTGCTTTACTTCCGCAAATGGTATGTCTGCTACATCAATTATTATTCTGTGTTACGTCACAATGCAAAAGAATGCTACCTTCTGTTCATAGGCCTGTGGTAGGCTAGGTAGCTGATAACCAAAACATACAGATATCTCAAACTAGATGTGCTACAAAAAAATATGATATTTTTGAAATCAGCGTCAAAAATATTTTTAGGGGCATTTATTGCAATCACCGTTTAAATTTTGTTATTGACCACTGATATTTGTTCACTAGCGCACCATATGCGAACGTTCAGTGCCGTTTTCTTTGAGGATATTCTGTTTTGTTGCAGTTTTTTTCTCCGGTGGTTCCAGTTCGCGTGCATCGCGAGTACGGAAGAGACGGGAGAGTAAGCGGTGAGGCCGATGTCGAGTTTGCTTCATACCAAGACGCTCAAGCTGCCATGCAGAAGAACAACGAGTCTATGCGTACGTATAATGAAATAAGCGCCGCGATGTGTCTCAGTATCAGGCGGGTATAAAAGTAAAAGCGTGTCTACCAGGGACAAACGCCGACCAAGAACTTCGCATGTTTGTATTCGCCTGCCAGTCGGAGATGCAAAATGTTACTTTGGGGCAGTGCTGCTCAACCTTTCACAGATTGCTAGTTGCAAACCACTTCTGAATTTTTTGTGGGACGCACTGTGAGATATTGCAGTGAAAGAACGATAAAATTGAAACATGAAAAGAAACAAAATGCAAACAACAAATGCAATTTACTGTTTTTGGAAAGGTTGAGATTGCTCATTAGATATAATAAGATTACCTGATCTAATCAATAGAAAATGGAACTATTTCCAACAAATGTTTTACTTAAATACCGGAATATAGCAACATTTTGGAATGTTTCTCAGCCCTCTCTGCGCGAATGTCGCGGCTTACTGGTTTGGAAGCGTAGCTTCAGAACCACCATGTGAGATACACTTTTCTTTCGTGAAGCAGTCAGACACTCAACTGCAAGCGGTGGTGGGGTTGCAGTTCCTGAGTTTTGCTCTAATAGGGAAACTGGAATGACTCCAGCTGTCATTATTCACAAGTCCTGCTTGGCTTGTAGTGCTTGATCGGGCTCCACCCATGCTAGGGAGTAACTCCAAATATGGGTAGCCGACAGACGGTTGGGAGATGGGTATTTCAGCACTCTGGTAGCTCCGCAGTCAAACTTGGGCTATCGGCCACGCTGTTCTTTGGAACTCTATGACGCGAAGGGGTGTTTGATGTCTGAGCAGCTCAGCGATGGTAACACTTGTCCGGACTCGCTCTGCAATTCTCAAACGGTCATCCTCAGTGTTCCCTCTGAGGAAATTTTACCCTGAGTCAGGGTTTATTTTAAGGTGTTTTAGGGACCCGATTCGGGTCCCTATAATCAGAAAAATCGGGTTCCTACAGGTCCATAACAAGTACCTGACATTTTTATTAAAAATAACCCTGCCCAGAGCAAATGCTTGTTTGAGTGAGCATGCAACTGTGCAACCATAGAGATAGACAGTTCCACTGAAGCGTTTCAAGCAGTAAAAGGGTTACGCAATATTTATACGATGTTAAATTTGGAATATTGCAAGTGCGCGAGAATAAGATTTCACTGTACAAATGTTCTGGTGGTACTGCGCTGTTGTGCATCATAGAGGTAGCATTAGTCATACAACGTCATAAGAGGTTCTGCCGCGCACACACCTTTACTGTCGAGGTGGTTACGAACTCCTTGTGTGTATGTCACCGAAAGCCTTTGTGGTTGGCCGCGGAATGCCAAAATTAATTTTCTACTATGGCTACTGGCCAAGCGTGTCTGCAAACGTTGCAGGATATTTTATGGCTGGACAGCTCTAACCATAGCAATGCCTATTTGCAGTTAATGTCTTTTGTTCCAGTGAAGCTCGTGTGTTTAGGTACAGGCCCGTAGCGAGGTTTTGAGGTTTGGAGGGTGAAGATTTGTGTTTTTATTATACGAGTATGTTAAACTAAATTATTATGGGCATAGCACAATCTGGGCGGAACAAAATATTTGAGTGGGACACTGCCCCCCTTCCCGTGGCTACGGGCCTGCCTCGATAATGTTGCCCTTTCTGCGTTTTTTGTTAGGTTTGCGTTTAACTTTTGCAGAGCATCGGTACATCGAGCTTTTCTATCGTGGAAGCCAGTCAAGCAATGGAGGGCGAGGCTACAACAGGACGAGTGTTCGCGGAGGCGGCCGGCAGCCAAGGCGTAAGTGTGATGAGGACTTTGCTGCTGCTGCGGAGCGGAGCGCTTTGCGTGTGTATCTATTATTTACGGCACTTCTTGAACGTCGGTTGCGCATAACGAAGCAACTCAACATCCATAATTTCTTGTGCTTTTTCAATATTTTCCTCTCAGGCCCAAAACACCCTGCACCTGCCCGGGCCCTCTTTAAAGCGAGTTTTTTTGGGTGATATGCGGAGGCAAGTTTCCTGTTACGGAATGAGCAAACGACATCCAACTTTTCTGCGTTGTCTTTCTCGGCATTTTCTTCACAGTAAGATACAAAAGCCCAAAGAGACATGAGTGACATTTTCGCATGATTCAGAAGTAAATTACACCTACAGCGTCTACTTACTTCCTGATCTGATACGATTTTTTATAATATTGTCAGGTGGCAGCGGTGGATACAGATTTTGAAAGCACTCCAAGGTCACGCTCTGTTGCGCGTCGCTGATGAACTTGTACACAGGCATATTTTTTTCAACTTATGCCGAAGATGCTGGGGCTGGGTCCACTTCCGTGTTGACGGCCTGCCTTCCAACTGTCGCTGTTGTGTCGGACCGAGCGGTTTTGCTTTGCAACTGACAATTAAATGATGCGAGCCGGTAGTTTCGTTTGAGTTTTTCGTCTGCTATGTATGTCTTGAATAAATAAACGTAAAACCCAATACACAATGACCTGTCGGTAAAGCGACTGCTGTCTTACACGCACGAATCGCACAGCAGCATCAAAAAGCAGGGTTGAAAAACACACGTTTTTTTTTTTTTTTAAAACACCTGGGTTTTCTTGTTTTTTTTTAAAAGATGCAAGATTTTGTTTTTTTTTTTTTAATGAAAACGGGAAAACCATATTGTTAATTGTTTTTACTGCATCGTGCAATATCATTATTTTCAGAATTACACAATAATAACTTGTAATACCTATTGTGTCATTCAAATTTAAGGGTAAAGAAATGTACCCATCCTTGTTTTTGCATGTTTTCGGGCAATTCACTCCAAAGTGGTAAGGCTTGGCAAGAATGCGCACAGCATTACCATTATCACATAAGCTCTGCAGTTTCATGTCAAGTTTATCTGCATGCCCTGCTAGTTCAGCATCTACAGCAGTGATCACCAACCTTGAAGCTGAGAGCTACTTATACGTGCCGATTAATGCAGAGCTACCAGTTTGATGCACGCTTTTGAAATAAAATGTTGCTCAATTTACCTTTATTTTAGTATTAACAATTGAGATATTCTGCAATGTGAAGACACTGATCATGCTAATGTTAATTTTAGGGCAGGCCCGCGGGCAGCAGCGTAGCCAGTCTGAAAAAAAAATTGAGCCAAATATTTTGACTTTCAGCGAGTAACAGTATTTTGTGTGGGACAACACCTCTCAAAGTGCAAAACGACAAATGCTAGAAATGTGGTGGCCATGCCTTTTGGCTACGCCTATGCCTGCGGACAACCTGCTTGGTCCTTGCGGGCGACCTGGTGCCTGTGGGCACCACATTGGTGGTCCCTGATTTTTAGTGTTCTTTTCAGCATATGATTTGGTATGATCCAAAATCAGAAAAAGTTGATAGATGTACGGTACATAAGGCAGAAATATTGGTTAAAATATACTGATTGTGCAGAGCTGAGAAAGGTAACCATTACAATCTGTTTAATATTTTTTGAAATCCTTCAAATTTCATTGCTGTTCATTTTGTTTGATTAAAAAAAGTTCAAAGTTAACTGTGCAAGTGTCGTGCCTATTTTACTTAATAGATTTTTTCAAAGAAAAAATAAAAAGTGGATTTTACTGTTTTTTTGTAAGTGGGCCTTTTTGGGTCGTTTTTTTATAACAACCCTGTCAAAAAGTCATACGCAACGTGTTCATGCAGCCAAATTTCCGGCATATCTTGTTTTATGCTTCGAGAGACGGCGACCAAAACCAAACACTGTTGCTCGCTTAGATACTCGGGTTGGTTACGCTACTGACCACGTTACACGCAGGTGAGCAAACTAGTTTTCCCGGAAATGATCGTTTGTTCCCACGAAAGGGTGAAGTCCGTTGGATGTATGTTCACCGGGATCAGTTCCTCTGTTCACAGTCGGGGTTGTCACGAAGTAATTTTTCATTGGACAAGACTCGAGTAAGAATCATCTTCGATGAAGTGTAAGCCAGTGACGGGTAATGTAGAGCACGAAGGGGGTCGTCGTATTTGAGATCCAGTAATGTTGGACGAACACCACATGCTTAAGTCATAACAGCAAGCAAGGAATTTAGTCACAACCAAACGGCCCACACCTGGTAGCAGTGTTCACCTTGGTACGCCAAATCTGGTGTACGCCCAAACTGTTCTTCCGTCACAACTTACTAATAGGAATTAAACGCGGACGTTGCTGGAAAACAAAAAGTGGAATCCTGCTTCGCGCGTGGATGGAGTCGGAAACCTGAAACGTTCTGTCAACACGCCTTCATAAACCTCTAGCACAGTGGTTCCCAACGTTTGTTGATGCATTCTTCCCTTTGCTCATTTTGGAACATTTCATTCCTCCCCTATGGAACGTCCATTCCTCCCCTGTTCGGGTTCCTACTATTAACTACAATCGGAACAATGGTCTTTATTGACGACAATAACTTGATTGATAAAAGTAGGACAAAAACTATTTGAATAAGATGCATGTAAGGACTGATAATGCGTA
>Ga0210059_1009791_pt1 | contig 14894 bp, 8 predicted proteins | sample Ectturendosymbi2_FD_188042 | JGI IMG/M metagenome (GOLD analysis project Ga0210059, IMG submission 188042) | Ecteinascidia turbinata endosymbiont from Florida, USA - Sample 2 (SPAdes) (version 2) | ecosystem: Host-associated > Tunicates > Ascidians > Unclassified | place: Key West, Florida...
CTAACGTGAAACACACGCACAGAAGAAACCATTCACTCATAGCGCTAACGTGAAACACACGCACAGAAGAAACCATTCACGCATAGCGCTAACGTGAAACACACGCACAGAAGAAACCATTCACTCATAGCGCTAACGCGAAACACACGCACAGAAGAAACCAAGCATAGAAGTGTGGCGTCGATACAGAACACATGCGGCGCCCTGCTAACGCGGCAATTTTTATGTGCAGTACTACCACACCATACTGCTACGAGATGGTCCATAGGCTGGTTCATAAAAGAACGTGGGAGGATTGGACTGCAGTCCTCTCCAAGGTGAACCTAACCTACTTTTGGTGTGTGTAAAGGGGACAGTGGGTTTATAAAAATAAATAAAATATTTTTATGTGCAATGCATTTATATGAAAAATGGAGTTGCAATAACAAAATGAGATGCGCGCAAATTTAAGCGTCCAAAAGAACTGGTTTAACTTTGCTTAAAATTGTTTGCAGTTTTCACGTATAAATACTGTGATGTAGCTTGAGATGTGACTGCGTCACGACAGTTGTGGCTGCAATGTGTGGCGCAAAATTAAACATATACTAAGAACGAGGCGTACAATTGTTCTACGGGAAACAAATTTTCAGTCGATCTGATGACTCGTACATGGGAACGGAAATGCGTAGACCACTCGCTACACGCACGATTTGCAACTTTCGCAATGCAACTGCAGCTCAAAGATGCTGCCGTGCATTACACGGGTCTGCTGTAAAAAATACGAACAATTTGTAGCGAACGCAACAATGATGCTATCAAGACATCATGAAGAAACTTCTAGGCTTACAATCATACCAAACGCAATTGTTAAGTGTTCAAGCAGCAACGTCTTGTTTTTGGGGTCTTTGTTACCAATGAATGTATAGCAACAACTGAAACAGGCTTGCAACACTGCAAACAACAAACAGTCGGTGAGCTTTTAAGCAAAATACAAAATTAAAGGTACATTCACTCACCTCGATTATCTTTTTCAAAACAGCATGGAATCTTATTTTTAAGGCATCTGCTTTTTTTTTCAACAAACTATGACCTTTGTGAGCACCCTTCAGTCTTGTTTTCATAATGGTCAGATTCCTGCAACCACAAATGAATATGAAGCACCCTGATACACGCACTATCAGTCAGTATGCTTTGCAGCTACAAGCCAGGTTTTTTTTGTCACCAAGGTTTTTTTTGGTCATAGACTGAATGTTTTTTGAAATGACTCAAAAAATTAAGTCATTTCGGTCAGAATGTCTGAAAATAGAGACTAATGAATACAGTTAACCATGCGTTTTAATACAACTGTGGGACAAATGACCGAAATGTCTCAGCGAAAAAAAGAACAGTAGAAGTGAAGTTGGCAATCGGAAGCTTGCATTTGCAATTAACTTCCCACCACAATATTTTTTCAGAATCGTAACATTGCAATGTTCGGAAGGCCTACAATGAAACTTGTGTTTTTCATGCATGACTGCATTAGCTATAGTATCTGCAGTTGTGCAAACAAACATGTGTTGGTTTGGCCTACCTGCTGGTTTGGCAGATCAAATAGACTTTGAATAGCCATAACCCAAACCTATGTTTGATGAGTTTTTATTGTGAGTTGTCAATATCAAATTATTAGATGTATCGGCACCTATTCATGATCTATTTTATAAAAGAAAATTCTAATGTATAAAGTTTTTAAGTACTCTTTTTTCTATTGATTCAAATAATTCCCAACCTGATTTAATGCACTGCGAACAAACAGCAACCCTTCACTGGGTTAAACAGATTTTATGACTTATCAGTCTTGTTGTTTTATGATACCAGTAGTTATTCACAGAAATCTGCTGCACCACAAAATAGTGAAACAACAACAGAACTGGTTGAGCAGTTGAGCCATACTGGTCTTTCACCAAACCTTTGCAATTCCAATATGTTAGAACACTTCAGTTTGCTAAACCTAAAGTTTTTGATGTTTTTATATTCTCATCAGCATGCAATCAATTTTTTCTCTTTGATGTTGTTCTTTTCCACTTGTTGCATTTGTGTTATTTCATGATTTGAGTCACAAAAATGCATGAATAAACCATTACCATAGTCAAAACCTGAAGAAATGTACTAAAAACTGGAAAACCTGAAACTTGGTAAACAATTTAGGTTAATTGTCATTTTTCTTATATACTCAACTTCTTTTGAAGTACATTTTAAGGTTTTCATGGAATAAACTTGTTTAACACATAAATGTAATTCACAATAAACAAAAACATATGAATAAAACAACAACAGTTCTGCATAAAACAAAAATTAAATGAAACATGTTTAAAAAGTTCATTCAACAATGAACTGTATTACTAAAACGTTTTTTTCTGAACAAGAACTCAGATATTGTTAGTTCCTTTCAGGTCAAATTTGTTCCTGAAGAGTTGGTTGATTTAAAAAAAAACAATCTACTCTGACATGCTTATGGAACAATGGGCAATAAAAACACTGAAGCTTCTTAAAACACATCAAACTAAAACCATGCATCCCAGTAACTTACATCCGTGATGGAAAAATGTCTATCCTGTCGCTTGAACTCATGGTGCAATTCTTTGTTGACACACACTTACAAAAATTAAGCCTGTGAAAGTTAAGTCATTGACTTTGTCTGAAAAAAACAAACTGCCTCATAATTTCATAAGTAAACACTATGCATCCACACAAGCTATAGAAAATGTTTACTCTACATTTTTTAAAAACAGGAACAATAGTTTGTCTCTTATTGGTGTAGTAACAAATTATTTGACACTTGTCATGGCTTTACTTGGCGAAACTTTCAACATAAAATTTCACCTAGATTTTTCTGTAGTACTTTGTCTTCATAAAACTCTTCAAATTTATTTGAGAAAGACGACTGGAAAATCGAAATCATTACAGTTTAAGACAGTAATGGGCAAGCTTACTATCTTCCCAAGAAATGTTTATAGCTTGTGAACACTTCAGTTGGCAGTTGTTGAGCACACCTCATATAACATAAGCACTTCTGCTCTTGAATTTCATTTTCTTTATTCTGGAAACAAATAAAAACTAGGTTTGCAACAAAATTGCTTGTCTTTGGTCTTTCAACGTTTCCGGCCAGTTGACTTCCGAGTTCATCAATTTATATTCTCACTTCTTTATACCACATGAGGTTGTTTGGGTATAGGAAGATAATTGCTTCAATTTTTGCAGGCCATTTTAGTGCACATGGCCATTTTTCAGCAAACCTTTGCAAGTGACAACTTTTGCCATTGTGGGCCTAAAATGGCCTGCATGCAACTATTTTGCCAATTAGTTGCCCACAATGATGCAGCACAACTTGAACACAGAGCATAATGGATTGCAGAACCATAATTCAGCACAGTAACTGATGATACAATTATATAAAAAAATACTGCGAAAATGTAATTTAACCCTAGCACTGCCAAGACACAGATAGAAACATGTGGATTTTTGCACTATAAGTCTTTATTAGTTTTGCTTTTATTTTTAAGTATTTGGTTCACACACATGATTCATATCACAGCTGCATCCAAAAGAACCCAAGGATATAAAATATTTAGGTACAATGCATCACAGGTCATGTATCTGTTGGATGCAGTCAATACTGAAAAGGAACAAACACTGAAGTAAAGCACCAGTAGCATCTATTAGATTTGGACATCATCATACTTAAGCATTAGATATTGAAACAAAAATAGAAATTTGTAAAAAGCTTGACAGATGCAGTGAGCAGATAAAAACGTTTGATGAAGACGTGCATCAGTAAACAATGGCATACAGTTTGTTTCAAATAAAAGCATTTAATGTCCTGAGGAAATAAGTAACTTAATATGGGCTAACACATTCCTGGGATTTAATGCAAAATTTCATAAGTGTTATTATACGCAATACGAAGGCTTAGCACTAAACTGTGCATTTGCACTACAGTTAACAGGCATACATTGATATGCAATAGGCACGAAGCAGAATGTTTTTAAGTGAAGTAGAACACCAAGTAAACACGCATCTGAGCTGGTTGTTAGCTGCACAATAGAGTGATTTCACTTGCTGAGTGTCATTTTTCAGATAGGCATGAAGTAATACAACAAGATACTTGACTTGTTCAATGAACATAACAATTAACGCCAGGGAAACAACTGGTGTTGTAGGCTGTTTAACCTGTGGGGAGGAGAAACTAGGCCCACTGTCTAGTTGCAGCTAAAAACAATTTCATATTTAGCAGCATAATCACAGCAAATATTGAGGTGTTGAAGACCACTGATACTGGGATAAAATACACATGCATCATCAACAAAGAGTAAGTGATTCACAACTATGTTTTCCACAGTGTATCTTGCTTTGGCTGCACTTTTTAGAATGAAAGCTCACCAAGGTAAACAGCAAATAAATACGGACTCAGGACTCCCCGTCCCATGCCTACTCTGTTGGTTACAGTGAAGTGATAAGCAAGTGCTCCACTTCACTACTAGGGTGTTCTGATTCCTAAACCAACTCATCAGAAATCAAACTTTGTAGATAGGTATATTGTGCCTAACAGTAACGATCACAAATTATTCATATGGCCACATATCCTACTTATCACACAAGTTATGTCAGAGTTCTTCACACTGACTTAATTCTTTGCAATTGAGCTTTAACAAATTATTGGCCTTGGGATAAGATTGAAGTCAGCATCCATGAGATCTTGGAGGTGAACATCACTCCATTTGCCTCGAAAGCCTGCAGCAAAGGTGCCTCTTTGTAAGTGCAAATCTAAGCTTTGTTCTAATGTATGTCATGACTTCATGTTTAAATAGTTTTGTAAACAATAGATTGTGGTTGCTAAATTGTTAAATATCGTAGAGTGTAGAGACAATGAAAAACATTGAGAATACTAGGGTGACTTTGTTTGCACAATGTGGTACAATCTGTTTGAGCAAAAATCTATATACTCAGTCCCATGTTCATATTGTGGCTTAAAGTCAACTGGCAGTCCATGGTGGCAACACATGATGAAAAGCAGGGCAAAATGAAATGCTCAAATAATTCAGAGATGGTAACTGCGAAAGAAATAGTTTTGCAATTATCAGCATCAGTGAAAACAGTGTGTCATTATTCTTATTTTTGCTAATAGGCATAATAATTTTCAAGCATCACTGTTGAGTTTTTCTACACATCAAGCACACACGCCTTTTTTCAACGAATAACTATCGCTTTCTGAGTGCTTGCATTTTCTGTAAGTTTTGTTACCTTCCGAATGTTTGCACTTTGTGTCAAGTGCTCTGGTGCAATATTGTTTCGTTCTCATTTTTAGTTATCCTAACTACCACATGGCCTATATATGATGAAACCACAGCATTGTGACATCTCACTTTGCTTGAAACTCCTGAAGTCATTAATATAACCAGTTTTTTTCACAAAAAGATCACAAAGTGAATATTGGCCTATAAACCTTAATGCTTCACCATTCTCACAATTGTGATGGCTCTATAATAGGCTTAAGAGTGTCTTGAAACATCGGAGTTGTGTATTAATTAATTAATTTGTATCTACCATACTGTAGTAGAGTTAATACTGATGACTTCTTATCATATTTGGGCAAAATGAAACAATTATGTAGGGAGTTGAATTGCCCAAAGATTTGTTTTGTGGGAGACTTCCATGCTGGGGTCACATATACATTCGGAGTTTTGTTAGAAAACTTTTGTGATGAAAATGATTTTATTATTCCAACTATGCACTATTACTCCAGGACACATTCACATACATTAGTGATGCACACAACCCAACTCTTGGATAGACCATTTTATATCCTCCTTTTCACTGCATCAAGCAATGTTCAATATGGAAGTGTTAACTGACATGCATAATTTCAGATCATCGGGCTGTAGCAGTCAGCATTTAGTGCTCCCACCTTCCTGAATTTGATGATGAGGTGATGGAGTCCTAGCCATGTCAAATTGACTGGCTTAAGGTAACGGCCCAGGAAAGAGAGGAATACTATCATGAAAGCAAAAACCTACTTGACCAATTGCAATTACCCACACAGGCTATGCACTGTCAAAACTTTAATTGTACAGATGAGAAACATTTTTACTTTCTGTTTTAAATGCAGATGAAGTAGCAGCAAGAAGAGAACTGGTCAGCTCTGCATACAAATTTTCTATTTCTTCCAGGAAGAATGCTGGCCAATTTAACATTCCTGGCTGGAACACGATGGTCAAATCAAAACACCAAATTGCAAAGGCAGCCTTCTGGTTATGGGTAAACCGCAACAGATCCAAGACTGATGGCATATACAAGAACATGGTTAAAACAAATAAAGATTTCAAATATTCACTGCGGCAATGCCGCAAAGATGTTGAAATACATAAGGCCAATGGCCTTGCAGCTGCACTACGGGCTGATAAAACTAATAAGACATTTTGGCAAAAGGTTAACAAGAAAACCAGATACCCAACACTGCCAACATAAAATCTGTTGACCAATACAAATATCTAGGTAGGGTAAATCGTGGTGGTTAAAACATAAAATCTGTTGACCAATACAAATATCTAGGGATTGCATTGGATACTGAGCTCTCAGATGACAAAGACATTCAGAAAAAACTGCGATATCAATATTGTGCAGTAAACAAGCTGCGAGCCTCTTTTTCCCGATGTTCAAATGCAGTTAAAAATGTACTTTTTTGTTCCTTTTGTACACCCATGTATGCATCACAATTATGGTGTAACTTCCGGAAGTCATCCATGCAGAGATTGCGCGTTGCCTACAATTTTGGGTGCAGAGCTCTATACAACTTGCCTTGGAAAGTAAGTGTTAGTAGCCATCAGATTCAATAATATTCCTACATTTTAAGCAATAATATGAAAATACAAGTACTTCTTTCTTGAAAGATGCAGAAAGTCTAACAACATATGGTTATGTGTTATGATGCTGTCAAATTGTTTGTATTTGTCCCTATTCTTTGAACACTACAATCACATTTTACGTTGTGAATGAGTGCTCGAACATTGCAATGTCTGTTTGGTTGATGGTGCGTCATGCCACAACCCATACGTATTTTACCTGGAATTGACCAGTTTAGGGATTGGCACCCTAACAAGTGTTGTGTTAGTTAACAATAATGTTAAGAAAGTGTCTGTAACCCTGTGGTTCTGCCTTCAACGTAGCTGCAAAAAGTGTCTGAACTCTGTGATTATGTCAGTTCCAGTCCAATGCCTTATAAAACATTACAATATGTTGTCTGTTTTTATTGACCTGCGTTATACAAAGTGTGTGTGCTTATACTATGGACTTCGTGTCTGGTCACAAACAAATAAATTACATTAAATTGAAGCGACTGAAATAAAAACACATTGTCAGTCTGGTTACATAACATTTTATCATCCATCTCCTTACGCTCAGCCAAAATTCAATTTGGAGGTCAAATAATTTTTGGCACTACACCACTAGTTATTAGTCGTCCGTTCATTAAGTTATAGTTAATGGTGTCAATAAATACTTCTTTTCATACAACAGATTATCCGGGTTCTAACACGATCCCACAAGTGAAGGGATTGAGAATTGGATCAGTCATAGTCAACGTTGACCACTCATTTCATTGACATTATTATTGGCTGCAGTGTTATTATTGGCTACAGTATTGTCATGTGAACAAAGATACTCAGCACATCAGTTATCATAATGGCAACTCAAACTAGTACTTCCTGTTCGTTATTTGCACAAGCCTAACATACGAAAATGATGCAAGCAAGCGCTTTCATTTTCAGGTGCACTCACGTCACATCAAGAATCTGAAGTGTTATTGTCTCTGATCTTAAAGTAACGATGCAGAAGATTAATCTGGCAAGTAGAAGTACAGCATCTGCTGGTTTAAAAAACCCAGCATCTGCTGGGTTTAGCTTCAGGCAAACCTCCACGGAAGCGAGAACAACTTCATCACCGGGTTCTATTTCAATAAGAGCTAATGATGGTTACCCAGTCGGTGAAATATATACTTTAAAAAGAACATATTACATAGTGACTGATTCTTGGCTGTGAAGCGATTTCTTATCCTTTCCACTCCTGTCCTTTCCATAGACATCAATGAATCACTAGAGGATGCAAGTTTTCTCAAGAAACTAATACAGTTTATCTTACTACACCAAACAAAATCTAGGAACACATACATATCATCTACACACCATTTACGCCAAGCGAAAAGACCCAATTAAATTTAAAAAGATCAGCAAAAGTTTTGTTTTTATTGTTGTATTTTCGTTTTACAGAGTATGGGATTTCATTAAGATCACGTGAATGGGTCTGCAAGATAGAATGCACAAAAACAGTTGCGTTATGCGTTCGCCTTCACGAAAAATATAGTTTTGTCACAAAGTGAAAGCGTCGTGCGCATAGGCGTAACCAGGGGGGACCCAGGGAACCATGCCCCGAAAATTTTAGCATATGTGATAATTTTGTGCTTTGAGAGACGTATTGAGTTCGCGTTGCATCCTCAACATGAAACGTCTTGTGATTCCGAAAAATAAATAAAAGAAGATTTCACTTACTTCTGAAAGCAAGTCAAGAAAGAGAATTAGAAATTTGTCGACGGATTCATGAAAGAACATTGGAACACCACAAGTCGTCCCATCGAACGGACTGAAGTTCAAGAGAAGAAAAGCTGGAATAACGCGACAATTAAAAACATTCAGTTACAAGGACATTGTAATGTGCATTTATTCGTGCTATTGTGTATTTGTACATCAACCATTTATATTAAGTCACACCTAGGAAGAGAGTAACACAAAAGATTTTAGAAACCAGTCACATTAACAATCAACTCCAATTTGTAAATAATATTCCTGATTCAAACGGATAAAAACGATACGCACTGATGCGTAACCTCAATTTCGGATTCGACGTAATCACGCGTCGAGAGTGTGACCACGAGTGTCGCGACTGAATTGCGCAAGACACTGTACCGCTCTCCGAGACGCGACGTTCTGTCACGTGATAGACTCAACCAATAGGAGACGAGAAAAAATACGTCGTCAGACCGACGGGCGGTGGCTGAATTGCCCATTCAGTCAGCCTTGAGCCACTCCTTCAGCAAGTAACAAGTCCAGCCACTGCAGGACTTTAGGCCACTGCCTAACTATTAGCCCACTGGCTAAGAAGCAGTTTCCCACTGGAAACTTGTTGTACAGTCTACAGATAATCTGTTAGTCTGAGATCTATAGAATTTACGGCAGTATGTTTCACTCTCTTCCTCCACAAAGGAACTGAACTCTAATTAACCCCTGTTGTTTGCAGTAACGTCTGGTATGTGATTTAACGTACGTTACTGGTATAAACCCCTGTGATTTCAAAATACATTTTGAAGAGTAATATCGCAGTGCTTAAAGTTACAGTAATAAAACCATGAGTGAATAGAAATACGTTTGATGATGAACTGAGCGTAAAGTCGAACGGTACCAGGTGGGTCTAAGTTTGTTAATTGTTAACTTGGGCGTGCCTTGGACATACTCCTACCAAATTATCCAGTGCTCACGAGGAAGTGTCCTAAAATACGTAACTTACACGTAACAAAATGGTGCCACTATCGTTCGGCTTATACCTTTCAATGGGGGAGAGAGTGTAGTCACTCAAAAACTTTTCGTGCCTTTACCTAATAACCTACCATACCCTGGAAGGTGTGAGTTAGCACAGAAATTAGAAAATTTAGTCAGAACAGAGTCTTATATGCTGAAATCAGAGACAGTATAAGCGTGACTTGCAAAAGGAGTATAAAGTCACTAGGACAGACGTTAATTAGAAAGGTTTGTGAACAAAGGAATCTATCAGTAAGTCTTTTTAAGTTGCTTTTATTTTGCAGATAAATGGTAAGGAAGTATAACGATAAAAGTAAGAATAAGAAATGACTAATGCTCATGACAGATGCTCTCGTGCTTTACGAGATTTGCGTTTTGATTGGATTCAAGATCCAGAAGTAGTATTGGATACAGATATGGAATTATTTAAAGTTTTTCACAAAAAGCTGCATCTAGGCCTGGAAAGAAAGTACTACCCGTTGTTAACCCTTGTGACTCCAACCCACTTAAGATAGGAACTATCAGTCATGTGGCTCTTGATGGAATGTAGACCGACCAATGACTCTACTTCTGATTATGTACAAAGAGCAATACTAACCCCCTCACTGAACAAAGACAAATAGTCTATCCTGTTAAAAGGACCTTACAATAGGGGAGGAATCGGCAGATTGTCATAAGCAAACATGTACAAATTTTTGTTTAGAAATTTTGTTGATAAATGAAACCAAAATGTCGGTAAAGGCTACTGAAAATTGAGTAGTGAACCTGATTGCTAAAGGCAGTCTCCAACATTGTTGTACAGACTCCAACTGTTGTTCTGAATACTGTTCGTCTGCAAAATACTAGAGTGTGCCTGTCAAGCTGACATACAGAAGTCATATGCCGAAGATTGGTTTGAAAAATTTATGGAATGTATTGATATGACGGTAATTGAAACAGATACAACATCGACTGAATCAGAAGATGATGATATATTGCTCGATCAGATAAATATTGTACTAGAGACAATTAAATCTATGTGCTTTGATGGGCCCCAATGCCTTATACAGAGATTACAGAATCATTTACCGGTTAAGTGTTTAACCCTTTCAGTCCCGCGTGCGCCACTTTTCTTGCAGAGCTTTGCAATCCTATAACTCGCCAGGCGATTGAGCTAGAGAGCTTTTCAAACCCTCTACGGATTCTGCAAGTCTTGTAGTCAAAATCGAAAAAAAAAATTTCGTTTTGGGTTTGGGCTTTTCTGGGTGGAACGTCACAACTAGGGGTGCTTTTGCATTATTTTGGCTACCTTTGCCTGGCTCTGGGCGCCGTCCCAATGGGCCATTTTTTGGACTCAAAGTTTAGTTGAAAACTTGGTCAAAATCCGCGTCTACAGAGCCTTTGGTTGACTTTCTAGCATATCGGGAGCGAAAATTATGGCTCATAGACCAAAAATTGACCAAAATTTTGCTCCCTCAAAAATCACTCTGAGGGGCATTTCACCGCAGGCAATAACTCGCCGTCAGATTGAGCTAGAGAGCTGTTCAAACCCTCTAAAGACTCGTGAATGTATGTAGTTTGCAATAAAAAAAACGTTTCAGTTTAGAATGTCTGGTTTTCTTTTAATGCATATATAATGATAGGATGTTTATGTTATTTTTTGCTGATGTCAGAATTTTTGCCTGACCTCCCTTTAAGACCCGCAGGAGCCATTTAAATGACATACAAATTTTTTTAGTTTAGCTGTTTTTTGGTTACTATTCGGGAATTTGAAGGATCCGAATGGTTTTTTTGCGTTCCTGGTTCCAAGATTAGGGCCAAAAAAATCTTAAAATTAATTTGGGAAATCCCCCAAAACTATTGAGAAAAGCCCCTTACCAATTAGCTGTTTTTTGGCCTAACTTTCAACCAGAAATGCTAGAAACTCAATGAAGGGCTCTAAAAACGCATGTTCTCGCCTAGAATCCAAAAATACTGCGAGCCAAAATATTGGCGCGTGGGATCGGATGACGACATCATATAATTAACCAAAAAGCATGCCCTGTCATGATCCCATTGGCCCAAAACTCCCCAAACAAATTAAAAAAAATTTTTTTGTTCTAAACTACACGACGCCACTAGTCATTACGGGGTTTGAACAGCTCTCTAGCTCAATCTGCTGCCGAGTTATGGCTGGCCAAAGTTTACCCTGAAAAGGCAAATTATGCCTTTTCTGAAAAGTTTTGAATTAGGCCAAAAACCTGGTTTTTGACCCATAATTTTGGCTACAGATATGCTAGCAAGTCAATCCAGGGCTATATAGACGCGGATTTTGACCTAGTTTTCAACAAAAATTTGAGCCAAAAGAGTGGGTCAATGGGTTGGGGTCCAGGGCCGGCCAAACTTGGCCAATATTTCCCTTTGAATATTCAGTCGCTGGTGGAGTGAATGAAAGTCTTGACGATCCTGAAGATCGCACCCATGATCATTCCATTGTTCGCAGAGACAATCCCCCTATGAAAAGAACAATGCTGGAACACCCAGAATGTTCCAACCAGAAGAGCATACCTAAAAGTTCGTTCCCACAAAGGACTACGACTAACCAACATAGTCAGGGACTTATTATACGTCTACCCCAAGAAAAGGAAATAGAGTTGTTAATGTAGCAGAAGAATTATATTGTTCTCTACATGTAAAAGAACTTAAAGTTACAACAACAGAACTTGAAAGACAAGTTGGAGACTAAATTGAGACTACTGAACAACTGCTAGATTGTGTAGTTACTGGAAGGCTGCTGGACAGCTACTGAAAGGCTGAAAATGCAGCGGTCTCAACCAAAGAAATCCGAAAACTATGAAGCATGAGGAACGTCAGCAATAAGCCAGAACTTCGAAAGTAATCGGATTGGAAGCTTATAAACAAGCATGGTAGTCCTTCCCAGCAACACAGGAGGTGCAGGCACCTTTAGGTAAATTGTAGGGACTTTCCCAGTGACAATGCAGCGCTTCCTAGCAGCACAGGAAGTGCAAGTGCCTTTCGGTAAAATATAAGGATTTTTCCAGTAATAACAAACACCTACCAGGTGATTGCATAAACATCTTGTGACCTTTAATCACTCATCAAGTGATTATGTAATGATCATGGGATCTGTGATTACATAATGGTCATGGGATCTGATAATGTTATCTCAAACCAAACCGGAAAAAACAAGTTGTTGTCTATTAATAACCACGCCCCTTTAATCTGATTGGCTGAAGAAAAGTATAAATAGGGCTGATTTCACAGACCCAGGCCAAAGTGCTGCTAGTATCACCTGGCTTCACTCTCTCTCTGGTGGTTCTGCCCACTCTGGTCAGCCATCGGAGATAAAACCCAGAAGACTCTGCCTCCGAAGTACTGTGAGTGCCGCGCCCAATATCAGGAGGCCCCTGTCAAGGTTAGCAGCTTGAGTTCTTCAACCTAAAAACGAAACTAGGTTCGTTTTTAGTTTACAAACGTGGCTTGTCCCCCTGGAATGCTGCCACATGGACTGATATGGTCAAAAGGCAATTTATTGTCTTGCTCAGTCCTAGTGGAATGCTGCCACATGGACTGATATGGTCAAAAGACAATTTATTGTCTTGCTCGGTCCTAGTGGAACTCTGTCACATGGATTGATAATGTCAAAAGGCAGCTTGTTGCCCTGTTCAATCCTAAGGCGAATCCCTGCCACCCCGTACCGTAAAAATGGCATTAGTGTAAGCATTCCCTGTCGTTTTGGTTTCATAAAAACGGTTTGTTTTGCACAATCGCTGACAAATGGTTTCATGCACTGGATTGTCCCACATAATCCCTGTTGGACTATTTCACGAATTGAAATATGTCCCCACAAAATGTATTCGATTTCCAAAAGTAGGAAAACTATCATCAAAGCATAATGTCTAATACTAAAGTCCCAGCTAAGTTTGCCATGTCAACCAAAACCACACCGAGCGTTGATTCAGGAAATAACAGTAGAAGGGACCTATTTAATCATAATATCCTGTCTTAAAGACAGTAGCCTAAAGAGCGGGAGATAAAATGGTAGCCAACGCGAAACCATAAAAGCCTGGTACTGGCTGAGAAGCCAGTCAGTTTAAGCATCTAGCTAGCTTGAGTACTTGTCAAATTGTTGTTGGTCGGGCGTTCCCTTGCGCTTCTGTTGGATTGTGTCGGGAATGGGAGAGGCTATTTTTCTGTCACAATGCTGATTTATTGGTGAGTACATTGACCTTTCATTTGTGAAGTTTTGTGAAATAAAAGCTTATATAAAAATACTAATGGTGTTTTGAACGTGTTTTTAGGACAGAACAGAAGCTCGGGGAGACTAAATAATCCGAGAATTATGAGTGTCCCCCCTGACTTAACTGCTAGGGCGAATCCACGTATTAGCAATAGTTAAGTCTAAAGCATGCGTTTTGTAAAGTCTCACTAGAGACCTAACAACCACGTGTACACTAAGCATGGTAAATAGCTGTATGATCTATATGCCCCTCAATGAAAGGCACAGACAAGGGGGGGACTGAAGGGCCTGAATCCCCCCCTTTAGCAAGCAGAATATTGATGTTTGTTTTCTTAGTTTTTCACCAACATTGTACGTCGAGATCGGGTGCATTGCAGAACGTTGTTCGGCAGTACCACTAGGCACAGCAGCACATTTGTTATCAAACCAAGCGGTTATGAATTTTCGAGATTTGAGAAATATTGAAGCAGCTTTCTTCATTCCTGCGTGGTTTGTACTACCACATATAACAAGAGCTGGGTGTTACCGTGCTCTGCCAGCGTGGAAACAAGCTTGCCATTTGAACTACCAAAAGTGTCGATTAATGTGTGTAATTAATACGTCACAAAGCTGGGACCTTCCTAATGTGCACACGTGGATGATATGCATCAGTGTTACCATTTCTGATCTTTTGAGAGAAATTTCTGATGTCTGATGTTTTGGCAGCAATTCTGATGTTGACTGAGCTGTTGTTTTTTCACCCAATTTTATATCCTTTCAGGATGAAGATAGTTAGTTTCAAAAAGTTTCTTTCATCAATTTCTCACTCTCATGTGTGTTTGGTAATCGTTCCAAACTGAAGGAGCTCTCTTCCTAGCATTGGTAATAACATAACACGTTACGCATATAACCGATTTTTCCATTTAATGACGATACTTCGCTCGGTTTCGGATTCAACGTGGGTTATCGCACTTTGCTAGGTATTGGTACAGAACCGTCGCCAGAAACTCGTCAATAGGGGTGCTTTACGTTCGTGTAGGGGGGCTTGACATTCTAAAATTTGACAAAAACTCCACTGATGTAAAGTGTTTCATATTTCAATTTGGGGGGGATTGGAG